>Ga0073920_1000030_pt1 | contig 30055 bp, 27 predicted proteins | sample GWRWT4_2Sept14_2_FD_70953 | JGI IMG/M metagenome (GOLD analysis project Ga0073920, IMG submission 70953) | Sand microcosm microbial communities from a hyporheic zone in Columbia River, Washington, USA - GW-RW T4_23-Sept-14 | ecosystem: Engineered > Artificial ecosystem > Sand microcosm >...
CAAGCAGAGCGGCAATCAGATTACGCATGGTACCCCCATTCAGGTTTGGTTCGAGGGGGCAGGTAGGCCGGCAGTGTTACGCGGCGATGTGATTCATCTGATGCTTTGCGGACAGGTTAGTGACGACACTGTGACCACGCGGGAGGTCAGAACAAACGCCCACCAAGAGGAACCGCTTGATCGGGCGCGAACAATACTACTGCACCATGCTCGTCCGGAAAGCCCAAGGTGAGCACCTCAGACATGAACTTGCCAATCTGGCGCGGCGGAAAGTTGACTACAGCGGCGATCAGGCAGCCCGGCAGGTCCTCCAGCGCATAGTGCTCGGTGATTTGCGCCGATGAGCGTTTGACCCCGATTACAGGGCCGAAATCGATCGTCAGCTTGTAGGCGGGCTTGCGTGCTTCCGGGAAGGCCTCCGCTGCGACGATCCGGCCGACCCGGATATCGACCTTGAGGAAATCCTCGAAGGTAATCGGATCGGCCGCGGGATCGTCTGGCGAATGGGTGACGTGCATCGCCGCTTAAATGTGCAGCGCGCGTCCGTAAGCGGCGAGGACGCTTTCGTGCATCATCTCGCTGAGCGTCGGGTGCGGGAAGACTGTGGCCATCAGTTCGGCCTCGGTCGTCTCCAGCGTCTTGCCGACGACATAGCCCTGGATCAGCTCGGTCACTTCCGCGCCGACCATGTGGGCGCCCAGCAGTTCGCCGGTCTTGGCATCGAACACGGTCTTGATGAAGCCTTCCGGCTCTCCCAGTGCAATCGCCTTGCCATTGCCCATGAACGGGAATGTCCCGGCCTTGACCTCGTGCCCGGCTTCCTTGGCCTTGGCTTCGGTCAGGCCGACCGAGGCGACCTGCGGGTGGCAATAGGTGCAGCCCGGGATGTTGCGGCGGTCCATCGCGTGGGGGTGGACCTCCTTGTTGCCCAGTTCCTTGGCGATGCTTTCGGCGGCAATCACGCCTTCATGGCTGGCCTTGTGGGCGAGCCAGGGGCCCGGCGTGACGTCACCGATTGCCCAGACGTCCTTCACATTGGTGCGGCCGTAATCGTCAATCGCGATGATCCCGCGCTCGGCCTTCACGCCCAGGCTTTCAAGCCCGATGTTCTCGGTGTTCGGCACGATCCCGACCGCGACGATGACGTGGCTGAAATCGCTGGTAGCGACCTTGCCGTCCTTGCCCTTGATCGCAGCCTTCACGCCTGACGCGGTGACATCGAGCTTCTCGACGCCCGCGCCGGTCATGATCGTCATGCCCTGCTTGACCAGCGCCTTTTCAAGGAAGGCGGAAACGTCGGCATCCTCGACCGGAACGATCCGGTCCATCATCTCGACGACGGTAACCTGGCTGCCCATATCGTTATAGAAGCTGGCGAATTCGATCCCGATCGCGCCCGAACCGATTACCAGCAGCTTGCTGGGCAGTTCCTGCGGCACCATCGCGTGGCGATAGGTCCAGACGCGCTTGCCGTCAGCCGGCGCAAACGGCAGGTCGCGGGCGCGCGCGCCGGTCGCAACGATGATGTGCTTGGCGGTGAGGGTCTCGGTGGCCTTCTCGCCAGTGACTTCCAGCTTGCCCGCACCCTTCAGGACCCCGGTGCCCATATGCACCGTGATCTTGTTCTTCTTCATCAGATGCGTGACGCCCTGATTGAGCTGCTTGGCCACACCGCGACTACGCTTGACCACGGCATCCAGATCGGCGCGGATATTGTCCGCAGCCAGACCATAGGCGGCGGCGTGCTTCATGTTGTGCAGCACCTCGGCTGAACGCAGCAGCGCCTTGGTCGGAATGCAGCCCCAGTTGAGGCAGATCCCGCCAAGATTCTCACGCTCGACGATGGCGGTCTTCAGGCCAAGCTGCGCGCAACGGATCGCCCCGACATAACCGCCGGGACCCGAGCCAAGGATGATGACGTCGTACTGTTCAGACATCGAACTCTCCGATGTGCCGTCAAATGCGGCGATAGATAAGGTATCCTGCAAAGATCAGCACAGGAGCGCAGAGTGCCCATTGCGCGATCTTCTGGGTTGTCCCTGACGCAAAGTAGAGCAGTGCAAGCATCAGGCCGGCGAAAACAACTATCAACTTTCCACCGTCCTGATCGATCTTGGACGCGGAAGCCTGAATCAAAAGCCCAATCACAATGATCAAAACACCGGCAATGGTCGCGATTGTTTTCACGCCAGCAGCCCCAGCGGGTTCTCCACCAGGTTCTTGAAGGCCTGCATCAGCGCTGCGCCATCGGCCCCGTCGATCGCGCGGTGATCGAAGCTGCCGGTGGCCGACATGACCGTGGCGACCGCCAGCGCGCCATCGACCACATAGGGCCGTTGTTCGCCCGCGCCGACCGCCAGGATCATCGCCTGGGGCGGGTTGATCACGGCATCGAACTGCTTGATCCCGAACATGCCGAGGTTGGAGAGGCTGGCGGTGCCGCCCTGGTATTCATGCGGCTGCAGCTTGCCCTCGCGGGCCTTGCCGGCCAGCGCCGTCATTTCCTTTGATATCTGCGAGACCGACTTGGCCCCCGCATCGACGATGATCGGCGTGATCAGGCCCGAGGGCGCAGCCACGGCAACCGAGATGTCCGAGCGCGAGTAGTTGCGCAGTTCATCCCCGGCGAAGCTGACGTTGCACTTGGGCACGATCTCAAGCGCCTTGGCGAGTGCCTTGATCATCAGGTCATTGACCGAGAGCTTCACGCCCTGCGGCTCGAGCGCCTTGTTGAGTTCACCGCGTAGCTTGAGCAGGGCATCGAGCCGGACATCAACGGTGAGGTAGATGTGCGGGATGGTTTGCTTGGCCTCGGTCAGGCGGCGAGCAATGGTCTTGCGGACGTTGTTGAGCTTTTCGGCCTCGTAAGGGATGCCGAAGTCGGGCACCGCGACAGGCGCAGCGGGTGCTGCCGAGGCAACCGACGCGGCAGCAGGCGCGGCGACGGACGCGGCAGCACTGCCCGCAGCGGCCTCGATATCAGCCTTGACGATCCGGCCGTTGGGACCGGTGCCAGTGACCTTGGACAGATCGACTCCCAATTCGGCAGCGAGGCGTTTGGCCAGCGGCGAGGCAACCACGCGATCGTCGGCCGCCGGCTTTGGCGCGGGCGCTGCGGGAGCAGGAGCAGGAGCAGCAACCGGAGCAGGTGCCGGAGCAGCCTCCGCCTTGGGCGCGGGAGCGGCAGCCTTTGGCGCAGCAGGCGCCGTATCTTCATCATCGCTGGCCAGGGTCGCGATCACCGCGCCAACCTTGATGCCTTCCGAACCCTCAGGGACGCTGATCGAGACGATGGTGCCTTCGTCCACCGCCTCGAACTCCATCGTCGCCTTGTCGGTCTCAATCTCGGCCATGATGTCGCCGGATGAAACCTTGTCGCCAACCTTCACCAGCCATTTGGCCAGGGTGCCCTCTTCCATCGTCGGTGAGAGGGCGGGCATCTTGATCTCGATCGGCATCGCTCGGGTAAGTCCTGCTGGGGAGTGGAATTGCCCTTACGTCTCTGGCCAAATCTGAGCCGTAGGGCAAGGTTCTTGCGCGGAATACGATTGTAGCCGATATGCTCTGGTACGAAGGGGCCAGTCGATGCGTGTCTACCTGGTGATCATGGATGAGACCGACGAGGCCAGCACTGCCCTGCGTTTTGCTGCGCGCCGTGCTGCACGCACCGGGGGCGCGCTGCACCTGCTTGCCCTGATCCCGCGCCAACCCTTCGTCGCATTTGGCGGCATCCAGGCGACCATTGAGGAAGAGGCGCGCGTCCGCGCCGAAGCGCTGGTAACCAGCGCCGCCGGCGCCGTGATGGGCGACAGCGCGAATCCGCCGACCATCTCAGTCCGGCAGGGCGAAGGCGTAGCGGTGATCCGCGAGTATTTGGCCGAGCACCCGGAAGTCTCCGCGCTGGTGTTGGGCGCGGCGGCCAGCGGCGGGCCGGGACCTTTGGTCAGCCACTTCGTCGGGATTGCCGGCCAGCTGCCCTGCCCGGTCTATGTCATTCCCGGCAGCATCAGCGACGCCGATCTGGAGCGCTTGGGCTAACGCTTCTTGCCGCGTCCCTGGTGACGGATGTTGCCCGGCCGGCCACGCTGCCCCACCAGATGCTTGCCACGCTTCTTGAGCGGCATGTGCATCGGCCGGCCGCGCGGCTCGATTCCCGCACCGACATGATCCTCAGGCTCGAACTTCAGCGCGCCGGTCAGCGGGTTGGCCTCCGCAAGACGCAGCCGCAGCCGGTCACCCATGGCAAAGCGGGTATGGCCGCTGTCACCGACCAGCACCTTGGCGCGCTCGTCGAAGTGAAAGCGCTCGTCACCCAGGGTTGAGACCGGAACCAGACCATCGCCCCCCAGGCTGATGATCGTCGCGAACAGGCCGAACTTCTGCACGCCGGTGACGCGGCATTCGAACACCTCGCCCACGCGGGCCGATAGCCAGGCGGCGACATAGCGGTCGATGGTTTCGCGCTCGGCTTCCATTGCCCGGCGTTCGGCGGCGCTGATCGCGTCACTGATGCGCGATAGGTCGCTGCGGTCGCGGTCCGACAGGCCCGAACGCGGCGGCAAGTCACCCTTCGGCTCCGGCTGCTCCAGCCCAAACCCGTCGACCAGCGCGCGGTGCACCAGCAGGTCGGCATAGCGCCGGATCGGCGAGGTGAAATGCGCATAAGAGCCGAGCGCCAGTCCGAAATGCCCGGCGTTGCGCGGGCCGTAATAGGCCTGGGTCTGGCTGCGCAGCACGGCCTCCATGATCAGCGCCTTTTCGGCCTCGTCCGCCACGTCCTTGAGCAGGCGGTTGAACAGGCCCGGCGTGATCACCTGGCCAAGCGCCAGCTTGCGCTCAAAGGTGGAGAGATAATCCTTCAGCGCCACCAGCTTTTCGCGGTTCGGCGGCTCGTGGATGCGATAGACGATCGGCGCGACCTTGCTTTCGAGCGCCTTGGCCGCAGCAACGTTGGCCGCGATCATGAAGTCCTCGACCACGCGGTGGGCATCGAGCCGTTCGCGCAGCGCGATCTCGGTGATCCGGCCCGCCTCATCGAGCTTCACGCGCCGTTCCGGCAGATCGAGATCGAGTGGATCGCGATCAGTCCGCGCGCGTTCGAGCGCACGCCAGGCCTCCCACAGGTTGACCAGATGCGGGGCAGCATCGCCTTCATCAATCCGGCGCTGCGCCTCTTCATAGGCGATCACTTCGTCGATCCGCACCAACGCGCGGGTAAAGCGCCAGTCGGTGACCTTACCGTTGGCGGCGATGGTGAGGTGGCAGGCCATGGCCGCGCGGTCTTCCCCAGCGCGGAGTGAACAGACATCGGCGCTCAGCACCTCGGGCAGCATCGGCACGACGCGGTCCGGGAAATAGACCGAATTGCCCCGCTCGCGCGCCGAGCGATCCAACGATCCACCGGGTCGGACGTAAAAGCTGACATCGGCAATCGCGACGAGCGCGCGAAAGCCCCCTTCCCCGTCCGGCTCGGCCCAGATCGCGTCGTCATGATCGCGCGCATCGCTTGGGTCGATCGCGAGGATCGGCAGGTGACGCAGGTCTTCGCGGTGATCCTTGCTGAGCGGCAGCCTGGCGGCGCGCTGGGCTTCCTCAATCGCTTCTGATGAGAACGCGTAGGGAATGCCGTGCTTGTGGATCGCGATCAGGCTGAAGGCCTTGGGCGCCAGTGGATCGCCGAGCACGTCAGTAACCTTGACGCCAGAGCGCGGACTGCGGCCGGCCGGCTCAGCCAGGACCAGTTGTCCGGCCTCAGCCCCGCCGAGGTCGGAAATCGGCTGCGAATGGCGTTCACGCTTGTCGACCGGGGCGAGCCAGCCCTTCCCCGCGCCATCGATCTCGACCACGCCCATGATCTGTTCGGTTCGGGCGGGCAGCTTTTTCATCGGGTGGGCGATCCAGCCCGTGGCGGTCTCTTCCGTGCGCGCCAGAACCCGGTCACCCACGCGCAGCGCTGCCTGCCGGTCACGCTTGTCGCCGCTGCGCTCGATCAGGCGCAGGCGCGGCGGGGGTACACCTTCATCCGGCTGCCAGGTATCCGGCACGGCCAGGGCCTCACCGTCTTCCGTGCCGACCACGCGCAGCACGGTGACCTTCGCCACCCCGCCCATCCGGTGGAAGGCAGTGCGATTGCCGTCGATCAGGCCTTCCTCGGCCATGTCCTTCAGCAGTGACTTGAGCTGGATCTTCTCCTGCCCCTTCAGGCCAAAGGCGCGCGCGATTTCCCGCTTGCCGGCGGGTTCCTCACTACTCGCAATGAAATCAAGGATTTGCTGGCGGCTCGGCAGGCCGGGCTGGGGCTTGGGGTGTTTGACCAAGTCAGTAGGCCCGGGCGACGTAGATGCGTTCGACCGCCGGCTCGCCCGTAAACAGGCAGGTGCCGCTGACCGGCTCACCGCCCATCGGCGTGTTTCGGATGGTCAGCTTGAGCGCCTTGAGTTTGGTCACAACCGCTTCCAGCGCCGCACCGGTCGGCTTTGACCATACCACCTCGACCCAGCCCGGATAACGCTGGTCCACGCTGAAGAAGGCTTCCAGGCCGGCAAAATCGCTCACTCCGCGATGGATCTGGGCGTCGCGGCGCTGGGTTGCCTCGGCATGGAGCGCGGCCTGGATCTTCTCGAGCAGTGAGGGCGCCTGCGACGTAAAGCCCATGCGGGTGTGCGGTTCGAAGCGGACCTTGCCCTCCTCGGTCCACAGCTGATCGCGGCGGATCATCGAGACCTGGTCACTCGCCATGTCGCGCCCGCCAACCTCGAGGATCAGCGGCACGCCCTTCTTGACCCAGGCCCAGCGCTTTTGCGTGGCCTTGCCAGCGCGCTTGTCGAGCAGAATGCGGATCGGCTCACCAAAGGCGCTGAGCTGACGGAACATGTCGACCATCTCGCCGCAGTATTCGAGCAGCGCTTCGTCGCCATCGTCCTCGCGCAGCATCGGGATGATAACGATCTGGTGCGGAGCGATCCGCGGCGGCACGCGCAGGCCGTCGTCATCGCCGTGGGTCATGATCACGCCGCCGATCAGGCGGGTCGACACGCCCCACGAGGTGGTGTGGCACAACTGCTGCGCGCCTTCCTTGTCCTGGTAGCGGATGTTGGCCGACTCGGCGAAACCGGTGCCCAGGTAGTGCGAGGTGCCAGCCTGCAGCGCCTTGCCATCCTGCATCATTGCTTCGATCGAATAGGTCGCCACGGCGCCGGGGAAACGCTCGTTCTCCGGCTTCTCACCCGCCACCACCGGCATCGCCAGGTCTTCTTCGGCGTGAGCGCGGTACATTTCAAGCGCGCGGAGCGTCTCTTCCATGGCATCGTCGCGGTTGGCGTGGGCGGTATGGCCCTCCTGCCAGAGGAACTCGCTGGTGCGCAGGAACATGCGGGTGCGCATTTCCCAGCGCACGACATTGGCCCACTGATTGGTCAGCAGCGGCAGATCGCGCCACGACTGGATCCAGCGGCTCATCGCCTGGCCGATCACCGTTTCCGAAGTCGGGCGCACGATCAGCGGCTCTTCCAGCTTGGCTTCGGGATCGGGGATCAGTCCGCCCTTGCCATCCTGGATCAGGCGGTGATGCGTGACCACCGCCATTTCCTTGGCAAAGCCATCAACGTGTTCGGCTTCTTTGGCGAAGTAGGACAGCGGGATGAACAGCGGGAAATAGCAGTTCTGCACCCCGGCCGCCTTGATCCGGGTGTCCATCAGGTGCTGGATCCGCTCCCAGATGCCATAGCCCCACGGCTTGATCACCATGCAGCCGCGCACACCGCTTTCCTCGGCCATCTCCGCTTCGGAGATGACTTCCTGATACCATTGAGCGAAATCGTCGGCGCGGGTGACGGACAGAGCGTGGCGGATCTTGGTCATATCAATACTCGTCATCCCGGCTCTGGCCGGGACTGCTGGCTGGTGAATTGCGAGATTTGTGCCTAGCGGCGCGTGGTCCCGGGTCAAGCCCGGGACGACGGCTACTTGCTCAGTTCGTCGAGCTTCTTCTGCATCGCGGCCATCTGGGCACGGAGCTGGGCGATCTCATCGTCTTTGGTCTCACCGCCAGCAGGCTTGCTGTCGCTGAGGCCGGGAACAAATGCCGATGCGGCGGCCTTGAACATTTCAAGATTGCGCTGGGCCAGCTTGGCCAGCGGGTTGTTGCCCAGGCTGCTCTCAACCGCCTCGCGCAGCTTGGCCTGGTTCGAGCGAAAGTTGTCCATCGAGGCTTCAAGGTAATGCGGCACCAGGCTCTGCATCGAATTGCCGTACATCCCGATCAACTGGCGCAGGAAGTTCACCGGCAGCATCTGTTCGCCGCCCGCGCTTTCCTCTTCCATGATGATCTGCGTCAGGATCTGGTGCGTAATGTCAGTACCAGTCTTGGCGTCGAGCACTTTGAACTCCACCCCTTCGCGGGTCATCTTCGCCAGGTGCTCCAGCGTGATGTAGCTCGATGACTGGGTATTGTAGAGTCGCCGATTGGCGTACTTCTTGATGATGACGGTATCGCCTTTGGCCTGGGCCATGGGTTCCCCCCTTTGACTGTGCAGTTGCAGCACCGTTAGCACCCGCAGCAACGGCATTGCAACATGAACCGTGCTGCGCAGCATCAGCGCCTAGCGGGCAAAGCGGCGGCCCAGGAGTGTCAGCAGTTCGTATTGTGACAGGCCCGTTGCAGCGGAGGCCTCGGGCAGGCTGTAATCGACCTGCAGCCAGTCACCCTCGCGCAGGTCTGCTGCAGCGGTCAGATCGACAACGGTCATGTCCATCGACACCCGCCCGATCGTGGGCACCGGGCGGCCCAAGCTGCGCAGCATGCCCTTGCCCGACCAGGCGCGCAGATAGCCATCGGCATAACCCAGACTGACAACGCCAATCCGCATTGCACGATCGGCGACGAAAGTGGTGTTGTAGCCAACGCTTCCACCGGCGGCGATGTCGCGGATTTGCAGCAGCACAGCTTCCGGGGTGACAACCTGGCTGATCTCCGCGGCCAGCGCCGCGCAGGGGACGCCGCCATAGAGCGCCAGGCCCGGCCGGGTCAGGTCGCCGTGGTAGTCGGATCCAAGCGTAATACCCGCACTGTTCGCCAGGCTCGCACGTTTATGCTGCACGAACCCACGTGCAGCATTCCAGCGTGATTGCTGCGCAGCATTAAGTGCGGAATCTTCGTCGGCCGAAGCCAGGTGCGAGTGCAGCACGTCGATCTGCAACCGGCCGATCAGCGGGTCGGTCAGGTCCGCCATGCCGAGGCCAATCCGGTTGATACCGGTATCGACCATCAGGTCGCAGGTGCCTCCGCCGGCATCAATCCAGAGCTGCGCCTGGCGTAGCGAATTGATCACCGGTCTGACACCTGCGCCCTTGGCAAATGCTGCGTCTGCGGGAGTCAGCGGTCCGTGCAGCACTGCCACGCGATTGGCCGGGACGTCCTCAAGCAGTGCTGGCACCTCCTGCCAATGGGCGACGAAGAAATCCTCGCACCCGGCATCGCGCAGCACTGGCGCGACCACCGCCACGCCCAGGCCATAGGCATCGGCTTTAACCGCCGCCCCCGCCCGCGCCGCTCCGGAAAGCCGGTCGAGCGCTCGCCAGTTCGCAGCGAGCGCGTCACGGTCGATCGAAAGGCGCAGCGTCGCGGGTGGCAGGTCAGCTGGCATCGTCAGCGAAGTCGCGTGGCTTGCCGTCGGGCAGGCCCCACCAGGCGACGACCATCGCCATGAATACGACGCCCCAAGTGTACCACAGCCCCGAATAGGGATCGCCGGTCCGCGCGACGATATAGCCGGCAATGAACGGCAGGAAACCGCCGAAATAACCGGTGCCGATATGATAGGGGATCGACATCGAGCTGTAACGCACCTTGGGCGGGAACATTTCAGCCAGCAGCGCCGCGACCGGGCCGTATGTGGCCGCCGAAAGTCCCATCAGCACCAGCAGCGCAGCGATGATCAAAGCGGACTGGACCAGCGTCGGCTTGTGCTTTTCGAAGTTGAACACGGTCTTGCCGGCGCGGGCTTCGATCTCGGTCTTGCGGGCCTTGGCATCATCCCAGTTGAGCCCATCGAGTGTCACAACCTGGCTACCACCCATGACCAGTTCAAGCTTGTCGCCCTGCTCCAGCGTGTAGCCGATCCCGGCCCCGGCAAAGTCTCCCATCAGCTTGCCGCACTGGGTCTTCTGCTTGGTCGAGAACGGATCGTAATTGCAGTCGCTGCCGCGGATGGTCCATTCGATCGCGGCATGCTGCGCCGGGTTCTTGGCGACCGAGCCGATGAACCAGAAGGTCGGGAACAGCAGCAGCAGGGTCAGCACATAGCCGATAACGATCGGCTTCTTGCGCCCGATCCGGTCCGACAGGCTGCCGAAGTAAATGTAGAAGCCCATGCCGATCAGTGCGGCGATGCCAACGATGATCTCGGCCGTGGTGCTTTCAACGTGCATGGCGTTCTGCAGGAAGGCTAGGCCCGAGAACATCGCGGTGTACCAGATCACCGTCAGACCGGCGGCGATGCCGAACAGGGCGATGAAAATCCGCTTCTTGTTGCCGGGATAGGTGAAGCTTTCCACGAACGGGTTGCCCGCCGTCTCACCGGCTTCCTTCATCGCCTGGAAGACGGGACTCTCGGAGAGCTTGACGCGCATCCACAACGAGATCGCGAGTAGCAGGATGCTGAGCAGGAAAGGTACGCGCCAGCCCCATTCGTTCCACGTTTCAGGGCTCATCGCCGCCTTGCAGCCCAGCACCACGATCAGGCTGAGGACAAATCCGCCAACGACACTCGCCTGGATATAGCTGGTGAAATAGCCGCGGCGGTGGAACGGCGAGTGTTCGGCCACATAGATTGCTGCACCGCCATATTCGCCGCCCAGCGCCAGCCCTTGCAGGATGCGCAGCAGGATGACGATTGCCGGAGCCCACAGGCCGATTTCTGACGCCGCCGGAACCAGGCCGACCCCGGCAGTGGCGATACCCATCAGGGTCACCGTGACCAGGAAGGTGTACTTGCGCCCCAGCTTGTCGCCCAGATAGCCGAACAGGATCGCGCCGAGCGGGCGGAACCCGAAGCCAACTGCGAAAACCAGCCAGAACAGCAGCATTTCCAGCGTGGCATTCCCGGTAGGAAAAAAGGTTTTCGACAGGATCGCGCCAAGCGCGCCGTAGATGAAGAAGTCATACCATTCGAACACGGTGCCGGCCGATGACGCACCGATCACCAGGCGCATGTCGGAGGCGGAAGGTTCTTGGTGAACGGTCTGCGTGGCCATGGCTTCCCCTGTAGATTGTCTTGTTAATCGCCCTCTAGCGGGGGTTTGGCTGGCTGGAAAGCGCCTCTAGCGCGGCTTGCCAGGCCAGCAGGATCGCGCCTTGCCGGGCGGGATAGTCGCGCGCCGCTGCAATGGTGGCAAAGCCTGGCCAGTCCGGCAGCGCTCCGCCCTCTTTCAGCCAATGCCGGATCGCTTCGAGCGAGGCCGCAAGATTGTCCGCATCGCGGCCAATCGCGTCTGCCGCAAACAGAGCGGCGCTGGCCTGACCGATTGCGCAGGCCTGCGCCTTCAGGCCGATCTGCACAATCGCTCCGGCTTTATCAGTCGAGATCGACAGGCTGACCGCGCTGCCGCAGGTCGGCGAACGCGCGCTTCCGGTCAGTGGCAGGTCAGGATCAAGCGGCCACTGGCTGAGGCTGGTCGCCAGCGCGAGGACCTCGCGCGTGTAAAGGGTCGCGCTGCTGGCCAAGGATCAGGCGGGCTTCTTGCCCAGGCGCTTGGCTTCTGCTTCGACCGCTTCCCTGCGGCGCTCGGCGATCATCTTGACCAGGGATTCGCTGCTGGCATTGACGAAGGGATAGCTGCGGGCCTGGGTGATCCAGTCAGGCCGGCCGCCGATCCCCCAGACCGTGTCATAGCCCAGCACGAGCACCGAGAAGGCCAGCACAGTGATGACCATGCCCTTGACTGCGCCAAACCCGAAGCCAAGCAGGCGGTCGATCGGGCCGAGCACGGAATCGCGGCTGGCCTCTCCCATACGATTGGCGACCAGCTTGACGATGGCATAAGGCACCAGCAGCAGCAGGGCGAAGGCCAGGACCGTCGCGCCGGATTCACTGCCGACATATGGGACCAGCGCAGCTGACAGCGGCGTGTGCATGTTGTGGATCGTGAACAGCGCGATGACCCAAGCCGCGAGAGCCAGGATCTCCTGCACGAAGCCGCGCATGAAGCCCGTAATTGCGCCCAGACCGACCAGGACCAGCACAGCGATATCAAAGCCCGTCATGGTTACAAACCTATGACCCGCCCATCACCTGGTCAACGAGATTCCGGAGTAAGGTTACCTCGCGGTGGCCCTTGGCCATGCCCGCGCCGTCGCCTGGGCCGAAGGCCTTGGTAAACCCGAGTTTGGCGGATTCCTTCAAACGCAGCCCGCCATGGGCCACAGGGCGCACTTCGCCGGCCAGCGACACTTCCCCGAACCACACCGCGTCATTGGGCAATGGCCGGTCGGCGAGGGCCGAAATCAGCGCTGCCGCCACAGCGAGGTCGGCCGCCGGGTCACCCAGGCGATAGCCGCCGGCAACGTTGAGGTAGACTTCGCAGGATGAGAAATTGAGCCCGCAGCGGGCCTCCAGTACGGCCAGCAACATGGCGAGCCGGCCGCTGTCCCACCCGACCACGGCGCGGCGCGGGGTGGCCCCGCTGGCCAGCCGGACGATCAGCGCCTGAATCTCGACCAGAACTGGCCGAGTGCCTTCCATCGCCGGGAACACCGCGCTGCCCGGAACCGGGGTCTCGCGACCCGAGAGGAACAGCATCGAGGGATTGCCGACCTCTTCAAGGCCCGCTCCGGCCATGGCAAAAACCCCGATTTCGTCGACCGGGCCAAACCGGTTCTTGAGGTTGCGCAGGATCCGGTACTGGTGGCTGCGCTCCCCCTCGAAGCTCATCACCACGTCGACCATGTGTTCCAGCACACGCGGGCCGGCGATTGAACCATCCTTGGTGACATGGCCAACCAGCACCAGGGCGCAGCCGCATTCCTTGGCAAAGCGGATCAGTTCGAAGGCCGAGGCGCGCACTTGGCTGACAGTGCCAGGCGCGCCTTCGATCTGGTCGGAATGCATGGTCTGGATCGAATCGATCACCACCAGCGCCGGCGGGGCCATGCCGCCCAGCGTGGTCAGGATATCGCGCACAGATGTGGCGGCCGCGAGCCGGATCGGCGCATCGGCCAGACCCAGTCGCTCGGCGCGCAAGCGCACCTGCCCGGCAGCTTCCTCTCCGCTGATATAGACCACTTCGCCCCCGGCCCGCGCCATCTGCGCCGCGGCCTGGATCAGCAGGGTCGATTTACCGATCCCCGGATCGCCACCCATCAACACGGCCGAGCCAGGGACCAGCCCCCCGCCCAGCGCCCGATCGAACTCGGCAATCCCAGTGCTGCGCCGGACCAGCTTCTCACCCGGCTGGTCGAGCGGCTCAAAGGCGATCTTGCGCCCACCGCCAGAAAGGTCATGCTTGGCGGAAAAGACCGTCTCCGGTGCCTCTTCGCTCAGCGTGTTCCATTCGCCGCAATCGGCGCACTGTCCCTGCCAGCGGAAAGAAACACTGCCACAGGCTTGGCAGACATAGCGGCGTTTGGGCTTGGCCATGGGCTGGCGATAACCGGAACGAAGCAGGAACGCAAGTAATTGGCGCTGGTTCGGTAACGAGTTGCAGCGGCAACCCGAATTGTGCCTATATGAATGCCATGCGCCAGAAGGAACTCCGCATCGCCCTTGTCTGCTATGGCGGGGTCAGCCTTGCGGTCTACATGCACGGGGTCACCAAGGAGCTGTGGAAGCTCGCCCGCGCCAGCCGCGCGCATGTCGGCAGCGAAGACGCCACAAAGGGCACGGAGGCGGTCTACCTCAAATTGCTGCGCAGCATTGAACGCGAGCAACAGCTGCGCCTGCGCATAATGCCCGACATCGTTGCGGGGGCGAGCGCTGGCGGAATCAACGGCGTGTTCCTGGCCCAGGCGATCCATTCCGGACAGAGCCTGGAGCCGCTGACCGACCTTTGGCTGGAGCGCGCCGATGTCGACGTGCTGGTCGATCCCGATGCCCGGCCCATGTGGCGCTTCGCCAAGTTCTGGGCCATGCCGATCGTCTGGTTCCTGCTCTCGCGCCCCGGCAATGTCGTTTCGCAAAGCGTCGCGCCCGAAACGCGCGGCGAAGTGCGGGCCAAACTTTCGCGACTGATCCGCTCGCGCTGGTTCGAGCCGCCCTTTTCCGGCATCGGCTTTTCGCGGCTGCTGGCCGAGGCGCTTGATATCATGGCCAAGGGGCCAACCGATGCACCGCTGCTGCCGCCGGGCCATCCGCTTGACCTGTTCGTCACCGCGACCGACTTCAAGGGGCATCCGCAGATGCTGCGGCTCAACAGTCCCGCCGAAGCCGAGGAGAGCGAGCATCGCCTGTCAATCGGGTTCCGCAGCAAGACGCCGGTAACCGGTTCTCACCCCCTCGCCCCGACGGCCGAACTCGTCTTTGCGGCGCGCGCTACGGCCAGCTTCCCCGGAGCCTTCCCTGCGCTTCAGACCGCCGAGATCGATGCGCTGGTGGCCGAGCGCCAGGAGGAATGGCATAGTCGCACGGCTTTCCTGGCCCGGATCATGCCCAACCATATGCAGATGGGCGATATCGACGGCGTTTCGCTGATCGATGGCTCGGTGCTGGTCAACGCGCCCTTTGCCGAAGCGATGGAAGTGCTGCGCGACCGGCCGGCCCAGCGCGAGGTCGATCGGCGCTTTGTCTATGTCGATCCGCATCCAGACCGGGTCGGGGGCATGCGCCGCAACGATCCGCGCCCGCCTGGCTTCTTTTCGGTGATCCTCGGCTCGCTCTCCTCGATCCCGCGCGAACAGCCGGTGCGTGACAACCTGGAGGCGATCGCCGCTCGCTCGCACGAGCTGGACGAACTGAAGCGCGTGGTTGAAACGCTGCGCCCGGATGTCGAAGCCGAGGTTGAGCGCCTGTTCGGGCGGACCTTGCTGTTCGAATGGCCCAGTCAGCGGCGCCTGACCAATTGGCGCAAGAAGGCGCAGGATGCCGCCGCGAAGGGCGCGGGCTATGCCTATCACGGCTACGGCCAGGTCAAGTTGCGGACAATCGTGCAGGATCTGGCCCAGACGATCTATACTGCGGCGCCCGACCTGGCGGGCGGGACCGAGGCGATCGAGCGGAACCTGGCGGCCTGGCTCAACACCATCGGCTTTGATCACTTGGCCGAGATGAAAGGGGGCGCCTCGGCCGATGCCATTGCCTTTTTCCGTGATCACGACATGGGCTATCGCATTCGCCGCCTCCGCCATCTGGCCCGGCGGCTTTCCGAAGACTGGGACGATATTGACCGCGAGCATCCGCATGCCCGCGAAGACGCGCGCGACGCGGTCTATCGCGCGCTGGGCCTCCATTTCGAGCGCGAGGGTGCAGCCTTCCTGGGGCAGGACTTTGCGAGCGCTGCGCGGCATGTGTTCGAGGATCCCGAGACCGTCCTCGGGATGATGGCGGAGCGCCGCAACCTGATCGAACTCGATCCACTGGTTGATGCAATCCTGGTCGAGGCGCTGAAGCCGCTCCCGCGCGAACTGCGGCGGCGGATCCTGCTCACCTATCTTGGCTTCCCGTTTTACGACACGGTCACCCTGCCGCTCCTGCGCGGCGAGAACATCAATGAGCTTGACCCGGCCAAGGTCGATCGCATCTCGCCCGACGATTGCCCCGGCATCCGGACAGGCGGCGCGGCGCAGGCGTTGCGCGGGGTGGAGTTCTATAACTTCGGGGCCTTTTTCAGCCGCGCCTACCGCGAGAACGATTACCTCTGGGGCCGCCTCCACGGTGCGGAGCGGATGCTTGATCTGATTGCATCGGCGCTGCCAGCCGGGAGCATCATGGACCCGCAGGAACTTGCCGCGCTAAAGCGTGAGGCTTTCCTGGCTATCCTCGACGAAGAGGAGGCCCGCTTGCGCACTGATCCGGGGCTGGTGCCGCGGATCCGGGCTGAGGTATTGGCCAGCTAGTGCTTGTGGGCCGGGGCCGGCTTGGCCTCCAGGCTGGCCCAGATCGCCTTGGTATAGGCTTCCAGCGTCACAAAGCCCTTGCCCTTCTGCAGTGCCGCCAGCGGATTATCGGCCAGCACCGCCTCAAGCTTGGCGCCCTTGGCCTTGCGCGCACGCACCAGTTCGATCGACTGGGCGATCATGTCGCGCCAGGCAATCAGATCGGCCTCGGTGCCAACCGCGCCGTGGCCCGGAATGACCTTGGTCTGGGGATTGGTGATCTTGATCAGTTCGCTTAGCGTGTGGACCAGATGCCGGGCATTGCCGCCGGAATTGGTGTCGATGAAGGGAAAGCCAAGCCCATTCATCATCAGATCGCCGGTGTGCAGCACATTGGCCTTGCGCCAGTAAAGCGCCGTATCGCCATCGGTGTGGCCGCCGTGGGTGTGGATCGCATCGATCCGGTCACCGTTGAGGTGGAAACTGATGCCCTGCTGATAGGTCACCACCGGCAACGCCGCTGGCGGCGAAGGCTTGGCCGCGGCGATGCCAGCGGCCGAACCGGTCAGCATCCGCACCCGTACGTTCTCATGGGCAAAGATCGTCACCCCGGCTTTGCCGAGGTTCTCGTTGCCGCCCGTATGGTCATAGTGCCAGTGGGTGTTGATCAGGTACTTGACCGGCTTGGCGCCTAGCCCGGCGACGGCCGCCAGGATCTTGTCAGTCAGCGGGGCGAACTGGTCATCGATCAGGACCGAGCCATCCTCACCATATGACACACCGATATTCCCGCCCGCGCCGAACAGCACAGCGACGCCCGGTGCGACGATCTCTGACTTGATTTCGACCTTGCTGAAATCTGGCGTCTGCGCGGCGACGGGAACACTCGCGGCAAGAACAGCAACGACAGAAAGCTTGGCACGGCGCATGGTCAATCCTCTCGGTTCTTATGGGCGAGAGGACTGCGCCCCCGCGTTTAGTCGGTCAAGTCGTTCCAGGCTTCCTTGAGCTTGTCGAAGAAGCCCTTGGAACCGGGGCATTCCTCGCCGGTCTCGGTTTCCTGCAGCTCGCGCAGCAATTCCTTCTGCTTGGCTGTCAGCTTGGTCGGGGTTTCGACGGTGATTTCCAACACCAGATCGCCGCGCCCGCGCCCTTGCAGCACCGGCATGCCCGCGCCGCGGCGGCGGAGCTGCTTGCCGGACTGAATCCCGGCCGGGATCGGCACGGTGTGGCGCTCACCATCGATGCCCGGAAGCTCGATCTCGCCGCCCAGCGCCGCCGTGGTGAAGGTGATCGGCACGCGGGTCAGTAGGGTGGTCCCGTCGCGCTCAAACACCGCATGGCGGCGGACGTGGACGAAGATGTAAAGGTCACCGGCCGGCGCGCCGAACGGCCCGGCCTCGCCCTTGCCGCCCAGGCGGATGCGGGTGCCGGTATCGACGCCGGGCGGGATCGAGACGTCGAGCGTCTGGGGCTGATCAACCCGCCCTTCCCCGCCGCACTTGCGGCAGGGCTTTTCGATCACCTCGCCGCGGCCGTGGCAGGTCGGGCAGGTCCGCTCGACCATGAAGAAGCCCTGCTGCGCCCGGACCTGACCGTGGCCGCCACACAGGTTGCAGCGGCGCGTGCCGGTGCCGGGTTCGGCGCCCGAGCCATCGCAAGGCTCGCAAGTTGCAGCGACCTCGATCTCGATCTGGGCCTGCTTGCCGTGGAAGGCCTCCTCCAGGCTGACTTCCAGATCATAGCGCAAGTCGGCGCCGCGCCGCGCCTGCTGGCGTCCTCCGCCACCGAAAGCGCTGCCGAAAATAGTCTCGAAAATGTCGCCCAGGTCGGAAAACCCGCCGCCGGGCCCACCGCCGCCACCACCCATCCCGCCATTCTGGAAGGCGGCATGGCCAAAGCGGTCATAGGCGGCGCGCTTTTGCGGATCTTTCAGGCAATCGTAGGCTTCGCTGATCGCCTTGAAGCGAGCCTCGGCCTCGGCATCGCCGGGGTTCTTGTCCGGGTGCCAGCGCATGGCGAGCTTGCGGTAGGAGGACTTGATCGCGGCGTCATCCGCGCCGCGCTCTACCTCCAGCAACTCGTAATAGTCGATTTCGGCGCCCGCCACGTCGGTTTATCCCCCAACAAACCCCGTCACCCCCGCGAAAGCGGGGGCTCATCTCGAAAGCCCGCGTGCTGCGGAACGTTTCGGAGATGGGTTCCCGCTTTCGCGGGAATGACGACGGTTGTTCTTTCGTGCTTCGATCAGGCTCAGCCCTTGTTGTTTTCGTCGACTTCCGAGAACTCGGCATCGACCACGTCTTCCGCAGCATCGGCAGCTTCCGCACCGGCGCCGGGGCTGGCAGCCGTGGCCTGTTCCTTCTCGTAGATCACCTGGCCCATCTTCATGGCCTTTTCCGTGAGCGCCGTGGTCTTGGCAGTCATCTCGTCAGCGTTGCCGCTTTCGATCGCGGTCTTGGCTTCGGCGATGGCAGCTTCGATCTCGGCCTTGAGGTCGGCGTCAAGCTTGTCACCATGTTCGGCCAGCTGCTGCTCGGTCGCATGGACCAAACTGTCGGCGTTGTTCTTGGCCTCGGCGGCAGCGCGGCGCTGCTTGTCTTCCTCGGCAAAGCGCTCGGCGTCCTTGACCATCTGATCGATATCCGCATCGGACAGACCGCCCGAAGCCTGGATCTTGATCTGCTGTTCCTTGCCGGTGCCCTTGTCCTTGGCGCTGACATTGACGATGCCGTTGGCGTCGATATCGAAGGTCACCTCGATCTGCGGCACACCGCGGCGCGCCGCCGGAATGCCGACCAGATCGAACTGGCCGAGCATCTTGTTGTCAGCCGCCATTTCGCGCTCGCCCTGGAACACGCGGATCGTCACCGCTTGCTGGTTGTCCTCGGCGGTCGAATAGACCTGGCTCTTCTTAGTCGGGATCGTGGTGTTGCGATCGATCATGCGGGTGAACACGCCGCCCAGCGTTTCAATGCCGAGCGAAAGCGGGGTCACGTCAAGCAGCAGCACGTCCTTGACGTCGCCCTGCAGCACGCCGGCCTGGATCGCCGCGCCCATGGCAACGACTTCGTCCGGGTTGACGCCGGTGTGCGGTTCCTTGCCAAAGAAGTCCTTCACGACTTCGCGGACGCGCGGCATGCGGGTCATCCCGCCGACCAGCACGACATCGTCGATGTCGGCAGCCTTCAGGCCGGCATCGGCCAGCGCCTTGCGGCACGGCTCCAGCGTGCGCTGGATCAGGTCAGCAACCAGCTTTTCCAGATCCGCGCGGCTGATCGTTTCGACCAGGTGCAGCGGCGTGGTGGTGCCGCCTTCCATGCGAGCCGTGATGAACGGCAGGTTGATTTCGGTGGTCTGGGCGCTCGACAGCTCGATCTTGGCCTTTTCGGCGGCTTCCTTGAGCCGCTGGAGGGCCAGCTTGTCGGTCTTCAGATCCATGTTTTCCTTGGCCTTGAACTTGTCGGCCAGGTACTCAACCAGCTTGGAATCGAAGTCTTCACCGCCCAGGAAGGTGTCGCCGTTGGTGGACTTCACTTCGAACACGCCGTCCCCGATTTCGAGGACCGAGATGTCGAAGGTGCCGCCGCCAAGGTCATAGACCGCAATGGTCTTGCCGTCGTTCTTGTCGAGGCCATAGGCCAGCGCCGCCGCAGTCGGCTCGTTGATGATGCGCAGCACTTCCAGACCGGCGATCTGGCCGGCGTCCTTGGTCGCCTGGCGCTGGGCGTCGTTGAAGTAGGCCGGCACGGTGATCACGGCCTGGGTGACGGTTTCACCCAGATAGCTTTCCGCCGTTTCCTTCATCTTCTGCAGAATGAAGGCCGAGACCTGGCTGGGCGAATAGTCTTCGCCGCCCGCCTGGACCCAGGCATCGCCGTTCTTGCCCTTGACGATGGTATAGGGAACCAACTCGGTGTCCTTCTTGGTCACCGGGTCATCAAAGCGGCGGCCGATCAGGCGCTTCACCGCGAAAATCGTGTTGTCGGGGTTGGTCACTGCCTGGCGCTTGGCCGGCTGGCCGATCAGCCGCTCACCATCCTTGGTGAAGGCAACGATCGACGGGGTGGTACGCGCACCTTCCGAATTTTCGATGACCTTCGGCTTGCCGCCGTCCATCACAGCCACGCAGCTGTTGGTGGTGCCGAGGTCGATACCGATAACTTTAGCCATATTACTGCCCATCCTTGGTCATATTTCGGACACCGCCTCTACACCTTCCCAGTCCCGGCAAAGGTGCCCTGCGGCTCGTTGACGAAAGGCGATATAGGTGTGGTTTCGCTTGGCACAAGGGCAGCGCGGGATTAGGCAGCGAAGCGATTTCAACCCCCTGAACCGAGGTTCCCGATGAAGCGTCTTGCTCCCCTGTTCCTGGCCGTTTCGCTGGCCGCCCTGTCCGCTTGCGGTCAGCAGCCCGCCAAGGACCAAGCCGCCAGCACCGCGCCCGAGGCCAAGCCCGGCCTGACGCTGAGCGACGGCGCGCTGGTGCTCCCGGCAGTCAAGGGCAACCCGGCCGGCGGCTATTTCACCCTGATCAACACCGGCGACAAGGCGGTGACCCTGGCCGCAGTCAGCGTGACCGGCGCCGCGCGCGCCGAAATGCACGAGACCACGGGCGAAAGCATGGCCCCACTGGCCACTCTGGAGATCAAGCCGGGTGAGACGGTCAAGTTCGAACGCGGCGGCAAGCACGTGATGGCCTTTGAGCTCGATCCCACCCTGACCGCTGGCGAGACGACCGAGCTGACCCTGACCTTTGCCGATGGCGACAAGCTCTCCGCCCCGCTCAAGCTGGAAACGCCGGGCGGCGGCATGGATGATATGGAAGGCATGGATCACTCGGAGCATTCGAACTGAGCGAGCTTGGGGCCAATGAGGCCTGTCCGGTCGGCGGCGAACGGCCGCTGACCGCGGGCGAGACTGTGCTGGTGCGGTCGGTGTTCGGCGTTGCGATTGATTGCGCCGCCGTCCGCATCCGCCGCCGCCGCTGGTTCCCGTTCCAGCCCCGCCGGGTGACCATGGCCCCGATGGGCCACCTGCACTTCCATCCGCGATCAGACAATTACTGCGACGATTTCGCCCAGGCCGACCTGCACCTGCAAGGCCACTTCATCCACGAGATGACCCACGTCTGGCAGGCTCATACCAAGGGGCGTTGGTACCTGGTATTGTGGCGGCATCCCTTCTGCCGCTACGACTATGCGCTGAAGCCGGGCTGGCCGCTGGAACGCTATGGCCTGGAACAACAGGCCGAGATCGTGCGTCATGCCTTTCTGCTGGCGCGCGGTGGACAAGTGCCGGGTGCCCCCTGGCTAAAGACCTATCAACAGATCCTGCCGTTCCGTAGCGGTACGGGTGTTGATCTGCCTTCGGCCAGATCGTAACAGTTGCAACTATCAGGGCGGCCCAACCCGCGCCCGACCGAGAGTTGCCCCATGCATCTTTCCGACTATGGCCTGTCGCGCGAGCGCGGCTTCCTCTCCGCTTTCGAAATTGATGAAATCGCCCTTCACGCCCGGTTCGATCCGGTGGTCGAGGCCGCCGAAATGCTGTCGGGCTTGATCACCAGCGGGCGGGTGCGCGACTGGCTTGAGCGGTTGCCCGATCCCGACCTAGGAGACTGGGCGCAGACCGCCCCCGAGGAGCAGCTCCGCGCCGCTATGGTGCGCTACAGCTTCCTGGTTCAGGCCTATGTCTGGGGCCACGCAGAGCCGCCCCGCCACTTGCCCGCCAACTTGGCGCGCCCAATGGTAGCGACCGCCGAACGGCTCGGCCAGGCGCCGCTGCTGCCCTATTCGGGCTATGTCCTCGACAACTGGGCGCGGATCGACAAGGCCGCGCCGCTCAGCCTCGACAACGTCCGGATGGTCCAGAACTTCGCCGGCGGCGAGGACGAGAACTGGTTTGTGCTGATCCATGTTGCGATCGAACAGGAAGCCGGGGTGCTGCTCGACAATGCGGTCCAGCTGATCGCTGCCAGCGAGGCCGGCGATGCCGCCCGCTGCGAAGCACTGCTGCTCGAAACGAACGAGGCATGGGAGCGCATCTACGCCCACTTCAAGCGGATGCCCGAGCGCTGCGATCCCTACGTCTATTTCCACCGCGTCAGACCGTGGATCCACGGCTGGGCCAATAACCCGGCCCTGAACGGCGGTCTGGTCTATGAAGGACTTTACGATGGCGAGCCGCAAGCCTTGCGCGGCCAGACCGGCTCGCAAAGCTCGATCGTCCCGGCGATGGATGCCCTGTTCGGGGTGAAGCACAGCGACGATCCGTTGAAGAGCTTCCTCGACGAGCTCCACCACTACCGCCCGGTCCCGCACCGCCGCTTTATCGAAGATGTCGGCGCGCGCTCCAACCTGCGGGCCTTTGTCGCGGGGTCAGGCGTGCAAAGCCTCAAGGACGCCTTCAACGCCAATGTCGAACAAGTCGCCCGCTTCCGCACCCGCCACCTGGAATATGCCGCGAGCTATATCAACAAGCAGGCCGGCTCGATCCCGGGCAACGACCCGGACGTCGGCACGGGCGGCACGCCGTTCATGAAGTACCTGAAGAAGCACCGGGATGAAAATGCGGCACAGTTGGTTTGAGCACATTGTTGGGAAATCTTGGTTCGATTTTGGCCTACTTTTGAAGGAAAAATCCAATTTACTGCTTTGAAAAGAATTTGTAAGATCACAAAGCAATGGATGAGCATCAAGACTTACTTAGCAATCCCGCGTCAGCTGTATTTGCTGCGGCCCGAAGCGAGTTCCTTGACTATTTTGCGGATTTGGAATCGATCGTCTCCAGTATGCTCGAAAGAGCTGGGATACCTCCAAATTTAAAAGAGCCATTTGGCCACCGACTGAAGGAATTCAGGGAAATAACCAAAGTTTCCATTGTAGCAAAATGCCGAATAGGGCAGCGTAATAGCTTGGTAGATGCCATCAGCAAGCTGCTTCCGATCCGCGCTGATATAGTTCACAGCAGAATGCAAGTTCGAGAACTTGACGGAGAGCCCGTTGCTGTCTTCGTCAATTCACAACTAGCACTAAATCCGGATGCACCAATTCGTCTGCTTACTTTAAATCGGTTGCGGCATCATACAGCCTCAATTGCGCGGTACGCCGAACGGCTGCAAGAACTGAAGCGACCGGTCAATCCGGCTTCTTAGCCACTGCGACCATCGCCGGGCGCAACAACCGATCCTTGATCATGTAGCCGGCTTGCAGTTCCTGGATCACCGTGCCCGGTTCGGCATCGGCCGAGGGGACTTCGATCATCGCCTGGTGCTGGTTGGGATCGAGCGGCAGGCCGACGGCGGCGATGCGGCTGATGCCGTGAGCGGCGAAGGCCTTGTCGATCTCGCGGCCCGTGGCTTCTATGCCAGCGACGAGGTTCTTCAGCTTGTCATCCTCGCGCAGTTCGGCCGGGATGGAATCGAGCGCGCGGGCGAGGTTGTCCGACACCGAGAGGATATCGCGGGCAAAGCCAGTGGCGGCATAGGCGCGGGCATCCTGGATATCCTTTTCCAGGCGGCGGCGCACGTTCTGCGTCTCGGCCTTGGCGTAGAGCACTTCCTGCTTGGCCGCCTCAAGGTCGCCCCGCAGTTGTGCCAGCGCATCGCCCAGCTGGTCGGTTCCCTTGTCGAGCAGTTCCTCGGGAACGCCCGCCAGTTCGGCTTCCACCGCGGGATCGCCCTGCGGTTTGGTATCGTCAGTCATGTGCTCAAAAACCTGTCTATCGGATCAGTTTGCCCAGCGATTGGGCTGTGAAATCCACCATGGGGACTAGCCGCGCATAATTCAACCGAGTCGGGCCGATAACCCCCACCACCCCGACCACCCGGCCATCGCGATCGCGATAGGGTGAGGCGATCACGGAAGAGCCCGAAAGCGAGAACAGCCGGTTCTCTGCACCGATGAAAATCCGCGTTGCCTCAGCCTCGCGCGCGGCATCAAGCAGGTCAGCGACCGACTCGCGGTTCTCCAGATCGTCGAGCAATTGCCGGACCCGTTCGATATCAGTCAGCGCCGCTTCGTCGAGCAGGTTGGCCTGCCCGCGCACGATCAGCACCGGGCGCTGCGCTGCGTCCGCGCTCCACACAGCCAAGCCGCGTTCGACCAAATCGCGGCTCGCCGCATCGAGCGCGGTCTGCCCGGCCGCAATTTCCGCCCGCATCGCCCGCGCCGCTTCGGCCAGAGTCCGCCCGGCGAGGTGCGCGGTGAGATAGTTCGAGGCCTGCTCCAGCGCGCCGGGAGCCAGACCGAGCGGCAATTCGACCACCCGGTTCTCAACCGCCCCGTCCGCGCCGACCAGCACGGCCAGGGCCCGGCCCGGTGCCAGCGGGATCAGCTGCAATTGTTGCAAGCGCGGCTCGCGGCGGGGGACCATGACAACGCCGGCAGCAGCGGAGAGTTCGGACAGGATTGCGCTGGTTGCGGTTAGCGCCGCCTCGATCGGCCCCGGCTGGCCCAGGCGGCTTTCGATTGCTGCGCGTTCCTCAGCCGTAGGTTCGGCCACCTGCATCATGCCATCGACAAACAGCCGCAGGCCCTGATCGGTTGGCATCCGCCCGGCGCTGGTATGCGGCGCGGCCAGCAGGCCCAGCATTTCCAGCTCATGCAGCACCGAACGGATCGAGGCGGGCGAGAGATTGACCCCGGCCCCGGCCAGCGTCTTCGAGCCCACCGGGGCGCCGGACGTCAGATAGCCTTCCACCACCAGGCGAAAGATATCGCGGGCACGAGCGGTCAGTTCGGTGATGGGCGGGGCGGACATGATTCCGCCACTTTATACCCGCTCGTGCTGAGCTTGTCGAAGCACCGCTCTTTTATTCTGCCGCGTTCGAAGTAAGGACGATCCTTCGACAAGCTCAGGATGACCGGTTCTGGGTTGCAACAATAAGGAAATCCTATGCGACCTTCCGGCCGCGCGCCCGACGAGATGCGCGCTCTCAGCTTCGAGCCCAACTTCACCAAGCATGCTGAAGGATCGGTGCTGGTCAGCTTTGGCCACACCAAGGTGATCTGCACCGCCTCGGTCGAGGAGCGCGTGCCGCCGTTCATGCGCGGCAAGGGCGAAGGTTGGGTGACGGCGGAATATTCCATGCTGCCCCGCGCCACCCACACGCGCGGCAGCCGCGAAGCGGCCAAGGGCAAGCAATCGGGCCGCACTCAGGAAATCCAGCGCCTGATCGGCCGGAGCCTGCGCTCGGTGACCGACCTCAAGGCCCTCGGCGAACGCCAGATCACGCTCGATTGCGACGTGATCCAGGCTGACGGCGGCACACGCACCGCCGCGATCTCCGGCGCCTGGGTGGCGCTGCGACTGGCGGTTGATGGCCTGATCAAGCAGGGCCTGATCACCGGCGATCCGCTGCCGCGCAAGGTGGCGGCAGTCAGCTGCGGCATCTTCAAGGGCAACCCGGTGCTGGACCTTGATTACGACGAGGATTCGAACGCCGATGCTGACGCCAACTTTGTGCTGATCGAGGGCGGCCATATTGCCGAAGTCCAGGCCACGGCCGAAGGCGCGACCTATGACGAGGAAGGCCTGCTGCGCTTGCTGCGGTTAGCCCGGATCGGCTGCAACAATATTTTCGCCGCGCAGGACAAGGCGGTAAAGTGATGGCGCGACGCAGCTCCTCTCCATTTTCACGTAGTGCAAATGGGGAGGTGGCAGCGCGCAGCGCTGACGGAGGGGTAATGGCGCAAGCTCGGAATTGCCCCTCCGTCTCGTCCTTCGGACGATCCACCTCCCCATTTGTGGCATTCGCCAAAAATGGAGAGGAGCTGTGATGCGCAGACTCGGCGGCGGAACCCTGGTGATTGCGACGCATAACGCGGGCAAGCTCAAGGAAATCGGCGCCCTGCTTAATCCCTATGGGATCAACTGCATCTCCGCCGGCTCACTCGGGCTGGCGGAGCCGGCCGAGACCGGCAAGACCTTTGCTGCGAATGCGCTGATCAAGGCTCGGGCAGCGGCTGAGGCTTCGGGCCTGCCCGCTCTGGCCGACGATTCCGGCCTCTGTGTCGATGCCCTCGGCGGGCGCCCCGGTGTCTATACTGCCGACTGGGCAGAACGGCAGTGGTTCGAAGGGCCGGCCGGTCGCGACTGGTACATGGCGATGGGCAAGGTCGAAGGGCTGCTCTGCGAGCTGGGGCCGGACACCGACCGCTCCTGCCACTTCGCCTGCGTCCTCGCGATCGCCTGGCCGGATGGAGAAAGCGCGGTCTACGAAGGCCGCGCCATTGGCACGCTGACCTGGCCGCCGCGCGGCACCTTGGGCTTCGGTTATGACCCGGTTTTCGTCCCACTGGGCGATACCCGCACTTTCGCCGAACATGACCCGGCCGAAAAGCACGCCATCAGCCACCGCGCCGATGCCTTTGCCAAGCTGGTCGCGGAGCAGTTTGGCGGGTAAGACACCGCCATGGCCCGCGCGCTCTACATTCATTGGCCGTTCTGCCTCGCAAAGTGCCCCTATTGCGACTTCAACAGCCATGTCCGCGACAGTGTCGATCATGCCGCGTGGGAAGCAGCGCTGCTGGCCGACTTGCGGCACGAGGCCGATCTGGCGGGTGGCGAGAAACTCGACAGCATCTTTTTCGGCGGCGGCACCCCTTCGTTGATGCCGCCGGCCCTGGTGGCAAGACTGCTGAACGAAGCGGAGCAACTCTGGGGCTTTGCACCGGGGATCGAAATCACGCTGGAAGGCAACCCGTCTTCGGTTGAAACTGCGAATTATGCTGACCTGGTGGCGGCCGGGGTCAATCGCGCATCGCTGGGTCTGCAAGCGCTGGATGACCAGACGCTGCGCTTCCTGGGGCGGCTGCATAATGCTTCGGAAGGGCTGAAGGCAGTCGAGACGGCCCAAAACGTGTTCGATCGGGTCTCGATCGACCTGATCTATGCGCGTCCGAACCAGAGCGCGGCAGAGTGGGAGGCCGAACTGGCGCAGGCCATTGCCCTCGGCACTTCGCACATGTCGCTGTACCAGCTGACCATCGAACCCGGCACCCGGTTCGAAACCATGGTCCGCAAGGGCGATTTCGCGCCGCTGGACGATGATGCCTGCGCCGATCTGTTCACGCTGACCCGCGAGCAGACCGCAGCCGCCGGCCTCCCCGCTTATGAAATCAGCAACCACGCCCGGATCCGCGAGGAAAGCCGCCATAACCTCACCTACTGGCGCTATCAGGACTATGTCGGGATCGGCCCCGGCGCCCATGGTCGGCGCGGCGGTGAAGCCACCGTGCGACATAAGAAGCCGGAAAACTGGCTGAGCGCCGTTGCCGCCAACCGTCAAGGCATGGCCGAAAGCCGCGTGCTGGGAACGCGCGAACAGGCCGCTGAGGCCATGCTGATGGGGCTGCGCCTGCGTGAAGGGATCGACCTTGCGGGCCTTGCCGCGCGGTTCGGTCTTGCTGCGGCGGCGCTGCTCGATCCGGCCAAGGCCGAGCTTTACCGGCAGCAGGGCCTGGTCTGGCAGGACGGTGCAAAGGTCGGAGTAACCGAAGCAGGCATGCCGCTGCTCGATGCTTTGCTCGGCGAACTGGTCCCGGCGGAGCTGGTGGAGGCATGAGCGCCAGTACAATCCTCAGTGCCTGGCACGATCACCTGGCCGAAGGCCGCCGCCGTTCGCCCCATACGGTCCGCGCCTATGTCGCGACGGCCGAGCGCCTGATCGAGGCGACCGGGCTGACCGACTGGGCTGCCCTCGCCCGGATCGATGCCACAGCCTTGCGCCAGCAGCTCGCGCGCCGCCGCGCCGATGGTCTGGGCAATGCTTCGACTGCGCGGGAACTCTCTGCGCTTAAAGGCTTCATTGCCTTCGCGCGCGGTCAGGCCGGAATGGCCGACCCCACTCCGCCACGGATGCGCGGGCCGCGGATCAAGAAGGGCCTGCCGCGTCCGGTAACGCCCGACGAGGCGGTCAATCTGGCCGCCGGGGTCGAGGAAAACGCTGCGATCGAATGGATCGGCGCGCGCGACCGCGCGGTCCTCCTGCTCCTCTACGGCGCGGGCCTGCGCATTGCCGAGGCGCTGTCGCTAACCGGCACCGCCCTGCCGCTGGGTGACGTGCTGACCATCACCGGCAAGGGCGGCAAGCAGCGCGCCGTGCCGATCCTGCCGCTGGTCGCCGCAGCGGTGGCCGATTACGCCGCCAAGTGTCCCTGGCCACTGGAGCGCGACAAGCCGCTGTTCCGCGGCGCGCGTGGCGGGCCGCTGTCACAAGGCATGGTGCAGAAATCCATGGCCGCTGCCCGCAAGGCGCTGGGCCTGCCGGCCACGGCAACGCCGCACGCGCTGCGCCATTCCTTTGCGACCCATCTGCTCAGCGCGGGCGCAGACCTGCGCAGCTTGCAGGAGCTGCTGGGTCACGCCAGCCTCGGCTCGACCCAGATCTACACCAAGGTCGATGCCGCCGTGCTGCTCGACGTCTATCGCCACGCCCACCCGCGCGAGGCGGGATAAGGCGCATACTCTCCTGATCCGCTCATCCTGAGCTTGTCGAAGGATCGTCCTTCCCTTGCGCGGAAGGAGCAAGACGGTGCTTCGACAAGCTCAGCACGAGCGGCGTTGGGTTTGGCGCGAAGCCAATGGTCAGTCCTTCGCCTTCCAGGTCACCACACGCCAAAGGTAGGTAAGGACAATCGCTGCAATCACGGCAGTCGATAGCGGCCCCAGCCACTGCTCGACCTCGCCGAACTGCGAGCCGAGGAAATAGCCCGCCCCGGCCAGGGCCGCGCTCCAGCCCAGGGTGCCAATGGTCGAGAAGACCAGGAAGCGCCGCAGTGACAGCTTGAACAGCCCGGCCGGGACCGAGATGAGCGAGCGCAGCGTCGGGATCATCCGCGCGATCAGCACGATGGTTGAACCATATTTCGCAAACAGGCGCTCGCCGCGCTCAACCTCATCCCAGTCCAGCGTTAGCCAGCGGCTGTACTTGTCGATAAACACGTGCATCCGCGCTTCGCCGAACTTGATCGCCAGCCAGTACCAGAAACAATTGCCCAGCATGGCCCCGGCGGTACCGGCCAGGATGGTGCCTTCCAGTGTCATGGTACCGCGCGCGGCCGAGACGCCGGCGACAGTCATGATCACTTCCGATGGCACCGGCGGAAACACCGTCTCCAGCAGCATCAGCGCGGCCACACCCCAGTAGCCGCCCCATTCGACGAGGCGGATGATCCAGTCTTCCATTTCGTCTTATCCTGCCTGACGAGCTGCGAGCCGCGCCTCGATTGCGTCCCAGATCCTGGCGGGCGTGTCGGTGCCATTGAACCGGTCAATCGCGACGATCCCGGTCGGCGAGGTGACGTTGATCTCGGTCAGCCACTCACCGCCAATCACGTCGATGCCGACGAAGATCAGTCCCAGGCGCTTCAGTTCAGGCCCCATTGCGGCGCAGATTTCCTGCTCGCGCGGGGTCAGTTCGGTCGCCTCGGCACTGCCGCCCACGGCCAGGTTTGAGCGGAACTCGCCCTCGCCTGGCTTGCGGTTGATCGCGCCGGCCACTTCGCCATCGATCAACACGATCCGCTTGTCACCCTTGGCCACTTCCGGAAGGAATGGCTGGACCATGTGCGGTTCAGGCCAGGTCTGATTGAACACCTCGAACAGGGCGGAAAGATTGTCCCCCTCGGCCGGCACGCGGAAGATCGCTTTGCCGCCGTTGCCGTGGATCGGCTTGACCACCACTGCGCCATGCTGGGCCTGAAACGCTTTCACTTCATCGACGGAGCGGGTTACCAGCGTTGGCGGCATGAAGCGGCGATAGTCCAGCACCATGACCTTTTCGGGCGCATTGCGGACCGAGCGCGGGTTGTTGACCACCAGCGTCTCGTGCTCGATCCGTTCGAGCAGGTGGGTGGCGGTGATGTAGCCCATGTGGAACGGCGGATCCTGGCGCATCAGCACCACGTCGATGTCGCGGCCCAGATCGAGCCGGACCGGATCGCCCTTGGTAAAGTGATCGCCGACCACGCGCTGCACGGTCACCGGATGGGCAACAGCGGTCAGCCGATCGTCGGCATCCAGCGT
>Ga0073920_1000031_pt1 | contig 29112 bp, 27 predicted proteins | sample GWRWT4_2Sept14_2_FD_70953 | JGI IMG/M metagenome (GOLD analysis project Ga0073920, IMG submission 70953) | Sand microcosm microbial communities from a hyporheic zone in Columbia River, Washington, USA - GW-RW T4_23-Sept-14 | ecosystem: Engineered > Artificial ecosystem > Sand microcosm >...
CAGTCAGGCGTCCAGCAATCCAGCCAGGCCGAGGAACGGCTCGAGACCGTCACCGACGTCCTCGCCGAAACCACCCGCCTGGTTTCGCAGCTCGACGAGACCGGCGAACGCGTCGCCCGCCACTCGGCCGAGGTCCACGCCAAGGGCGTCGCCGTGCGCACCGCGCTCGACACCGTCATCGGCTCGGTCCGCGACAATGCCCAGCTGCTCGATGCCACCCGCGGCAATGTCCTCAGCATGGAGACCACCTCCAACAGCCTGTTCAACGCCGTGATCAGCGCCGGCGTCAGCCCCCACGACACCGCGATCGTCGAACTCGCCGCCGGCTTCCGCGACGAACTGGTCGCCCTCACCGAAGCCGCCATCGCCAGCGGCGAACTGCGGCTCGACCAGCTGTTCGATACCAATTACCGTCTCGTTCCCGGCACCAATCCAGAGCTCTACCGCACCGGCCTCAGCGACTGGACCGACGCCAACTGGCGCCCGCTGTTCGATCGCCTCCGCCTCGCCCACCCCAGCGTGATCATGTGCAGCGCGGCCGACATGAACGGCTTCCTGCCGACCCACGTCACCGAGCACTCGCGCAAGCCGATCGGCGAGCTGGCCCACGACACCCGCTATTGCCGCAACGGCCGCATCCTGCTCGACGAGGTCGACAAGGCGGCCAAGGCCAGCCAGGCCCCGTTCTTCATGTCGGTCTATCGCCAGGAAGGCGATGGCACCAACTATGTCACGGTCCGCAACGTTTACACCCCCGTGGTGGTCCAGGGCCGCCGCTGGGGCGATCTGGAGGTCGCCTACCAGATCAAGGCTTAGGCCAACCAGAGCGCCCAACCCAGCGTTACGCTCAAGTTGACACAGTTGACACCTTGTCCGCTTCTTCCGACACGGTCTTTCTGTTTTAAATTAAATATTTAGCGGAAAAATGGCCAGTACTGCCAGGCTGGATCGGAAAAAATCCGCCCACCCTGCAAAGGCCTGCCACACCCGACGATAAGAAAGAGCCTCTGCGAAGGTAGCAGGCGGCGGCCGTGTAGGAAAATCGCCCCTCTCCGCTGCGCTACGCAACCATGCTTCCGCGATGGGAGTGCGGCTGCGAATTGACGAAAATCTTTCGAAATCAATTATCGGCGCAGAATACTGGAATTCCGCCAAAAAGCGCGCGCCGTTCTTCATGCTTTATATACAAGTTAACGGCAGCATTCACGCAGTTCAGTAGAAATACGCGGATGCCGAGATGAGCGATTTCAACGATCCGATGCGGTTTGGTGGCCGGGTTATTGTCGAGCGCCGTGCGCTGCGCCGCGAGTTGCAATCGCCGGCGACAATTCGCAATAATTTTCAAGGCCGTATCGGCGGCCGGGTGATCGACATTTCAGAACACGGTTGCAAGCTGGAACTGGCCCACGAGAATGGCGAGATCGGTGACAAGGTCACGATCAAGCTGGAGGGATTCGAATCCTGGGCCGGCGTGATTCGCTGGGCCAACGGCAGGACCGTGGGCGTGGAATTCCAGTGGCCGCTGCACGTGTCCGTGGTTGAGCACCTGAGCAGCAAGCGGATCGAGGTCGAGGTTTCCTGAGCCGAGGGCAGGCTCGGCGGATGGTGGCGGACAAGTCACCCCCATCCAACCTGCGCTAGCGGGCTGCGCCCGCAAGCTGCGGTATCCTTCCCCCATCGAGGGGGAAGGTGCGCGCCTTACCCCGCGATCGGGGCGTGTTCGATCTGCGGCAGCACGTACCTTGCGAACATGTCGCATTCTTGCATGTGCGGATAGCCGGAGAGGATGAAGGCTTCCATGCCGGCGTCCTGATAAGCGCGCAGCTTGGCGAGGACCTGGTCGGGGTTGCCGACGATCGCCGCGCCGCAACCTGAACGCGCGCGGCTGATGCCGGTCCACAGGTTCTCCTCGACAAAGCCGTCGCCATCGGCGGCGCTGCGCAGTTCCTGCTGGCGCTGGACGCCGTAGTTGCCCGCATCGAGGCTCTTGGCGCGGATCGCGCGGCCCATTTCATCGTCCAGTTTGGACAACAGCCGGTCGGCATAGGCGCGGGCCTCGTCCTCGGTCTCGCGGACGATCACGTGGGCGCGGTAGCCGAACTTGAGCGTGCGGCCCTTGGCGGCCGCGCGGGCCTTCATGTCGGTGACGACTTCGCGGACGTTTTCCATCGTGTCCGGCCACATCAGGTAGACGTCGGCCGCTTCGGCGGCGCAATCGCGCGCTTCGTGGCTGAGGCCGCCGAAGTAGAGATTGGGGCACTTGCCCGAGATTGTGCTGATCCGCGCCGGATCGAGCTTCAGGTTGTAGAACTCGCCCTGGAAATCGAGGTGCTCGCCATTGAGCAGCGTGCGGATGATCTTCATGATCTCGGTCCCGCGGCGATAACGCGGGGCGCTCTCCAGCGTCTCACCCGGCATCGGCGAGGAGATGATGTTGACGTTGAGCCGGCCCCCGGTGCCGGCGGCGTTGGGGCCCAGGATCCGGTCCAGCGTGGCGATGCGGCGGGCGAGCTGCGGCGGCCAGTCCTCACCCATGCGGGTCGCCCAGAGCAGCTTGATCCGCTTGACCTGGGTGGCGACGGCGGCGGCAAAGGCGGTGGTATCGACGCCGAGTTCATAGCCCGAGGGCAGCAGGATATTATCAAACCCGCCCTCTTCAGCGCGCAGCACGATGTTGCGGCAATGCTCCCAGCTGGACTTGAGCTGCGGATCGGGGACGCCGAGAAACTCGTAATCGTCGTCGCACAGGGCCGAGAACCAGGCGATTTCGGGTGGGCTATACATGGCAGTCTCTCCGTCAGGTCAGGCTTGTGGCGGGCCTGTGAACGTTTCCGCCGCGGCCCGCCTTGATCGGTATCAAGGGAGCGGCACACCGCGCGCGGCGACCAGCACGGCGTACCAGTCGGTCCGGGTCCAGCGGACCTTGAGCGCGGCGGCGCCTTCGGCAATGCGCTCGACCTGCTGCGAGCCGATGATCGGAATGATCCCGGCCGGGTGGGCCATCAGCCACGAATAGGCGGCCACCGTGCGCGAGACGCCCTGCGCCGCAGCGACGGTATCGAGCGCGGCACAGATCGCCTTGTCGCGCGCAGATTCCGGCTTGGCGAGGCGCCCGCCGCCGAGCGGCGACCAAGCCAGCGGGGTCAGGCCCAGCATCATCGCCTGATCGAGCTCGCCGTTCTCGAAGCAGTCGATCCGCAGCGGGCTGATTTCGGGCTGGGTCGAGACCAGCTTTTGGCCGAGGAAGTGGTTGAGCGCGGCGGTCTGGGCTTGCGTGAAGTTGGAGACGCCGATGGTGCGGATCTTGCCGCTCGTCACAGCGTCATCCAGCACGCGGGCCACTTCCTGCGGGTGGGCCAGGATGTCGGGGCGGTGGATCTGCCACAGCTCAACCGAGTCGGTCTTGAGCCGGGTAAGCGAGGCATCGATCGCCGCGCGCAGGTAGTCGGCGCTCTGGTCATAGGGCAGCGGCGGCATGATCCCGCCCTTGGTGGCGAGGACCATGCGGCTGCGCAAGGTAGGCTCGGCCACCAATACGTCGCCCAGCAGCGCCTCGGCATCGCCGAAGCCACCGCTACCGTCGAAGCCATAGATATCGGCCGTATCGAGGAAATTGATCCCGGCCTCGAGCGCGGCGTGGACCAACTTCGCGGCCTCGGCAGCGGTGCGGCCATCTTCGGCCAGGCGCCACATCCCCCAGGCGATCGGGGAGACTTCGATCCCGCTGGTGCCAAGCTGGCGAGTAGCGGGGGGCAGGGGCAGTTCGCTCATAATATCTTCCTGTATGGCGGCGCGACCGATGCGCGCTCGATGAGTTGGTGCGGCAGGCGGCGATGGGTGATATCGCCCCCTTCGATGAGGATTTCCGCCGCCGTCTGGGCCAGTTCGGCCATCGGCTGGTGGATCGTGGTCAGCGGCGGCCAGACCGTGCGGGCCAGGGTCGTATCGTCGAACCCGGCCACAGACAGCTGGCTGGGCAGCTCGATATTGCGATCATGGGCCACCGCGAGGACACCGGCAGCCATGTCATCGTTCGAGGCGAAGATCGCGGTCGGCGGGACCGGCAAGTCAAGCAGGCGCCCCGCGCCGCGCACGCCGGAATCGAAATCGAACTCGCCATCGCAGATCAGCACCGGGTCAAAGGCGATCCCGGCCCGGTCGAGCGCGCGGCGATAGCCGGTCAGGCGATCTTCCGAGCCCTTGTGGTTGGGGTGGCCCTTGATGAAGCCGATCCGGCGGTGGCCGGCGTTGATCAGATGGGTCGTCATGTCATCGGCTGCCTGGGCATCGTCCATGAAAACCGAGCTGGTCAGCGCGTGATTGGTGCCGGGCGAGATGCGAACGAAGGGGATGTCCATCGCCTCAAGCGCGCGCAGCACCGGCTCACAATCGGTGACCGGGGAGGAGAGGATGATCCCGTCAACCTGCGTTTCGGTGACGAGGCCGCGGACCTGATCGCCAACATCGGGATCAGCCACATCGACCGGCTGGGCCAACAGGCGGATGCCCTTGGCGCGGCAGACGTCCCAGCAGCCGGTCTGGATCTGGAACATGTAATAGGGGCTGTGATTATCGTAGATCAGCGCAACCTGGTTGCTCTTCGCGCCCGAGAGGATCCGCGCGGCCACCGAAGGCCGGAACTCCAGCGCCTTCATCGCTTCCTCGACCCGGGCCTTGGTATCGGCCGAGACATAGGGATGGCCGTTGAGCACGCGGCTGACGGTCTTGACCGCCACCCCGGCCCGCGCGGCGACATCGCGGATGTTGGAACGCTCGCTCATAAGTTACGCAGCCCTGCAAAGAGTTCAGCGTAACTACTTTCAGCAGAATAGAAAACCGGCGGGCAGCCGATCGGCGCCGCGACCATGTGGGTGCCGGCGGCATAGGTCTCGCCGGTGAAGGCGTGGATCCATTCGCCCTCGCCCGGCAGGATCACAACCCGCTCGCGCGCACCGTCCTCGATCACCGGAGCGACGACCAGGTCGGCGCCATAGAGATACTGGTCCTGCACGGCGTAAAGGCTCGCATCCTCGGCATAGTGCAGGAACAGCGGACGCTGGGCAGGCAGGCCGAGTTCGACCGCCTCGTCGCAGAGGTGGCGCACGTAAGGCGCGAGGTGGGCGTGGACCCGGCTCCAGCGCGCGAAGCAGGCCAGCAGCTCGGGCGTGGAATCATATTGCAGGTTGTCGTCGGGCCGGTTGCCCTCGTGGCTGCGCATGACCGGGGCGAAGGCGGAGAGCTCGCACCAGCGCTCCATCAGTTCAACCGTCCGGACATTGCCGAGCAACGAGGTGTAGCCGCCGCAGTCCGAATGGCTGTAGGCATTGCCGACGAGGCCGGCCGACAGCGCCGCGGTGATTACCGTGCCGATCCCGTCATGCCGGGTGAAGTCAACCGACTGGTCCCCGGCCCAGAGCAGCGGGCAATAGCCCTGCACGCCCGAGAAGCCGGCGCGCATGAACCATACCGTATCGCCGGTCTTGCCGCGGCTCTCGACTGCCTGGGCGTTGACCTGGGCCCACAGCACCGGCCAGCGGTTGTGCGCCTCCATCGGGTCCGAGCCATCGGCCAGCCGCACGTCGGTCGGCAGGTATTCGCCGAAATCGGCCATCCAGCCGGAAATGCCGATGTCGAGCATCTCGCGCCCAAGCACCTTTTCGGCAAACCAGTCGCGGGTTTCGGGCCGGGTGAAGTCCAGCACGCCGCAATCGAACTCGCCAAAGTCGACCAGGTAGACCTCATCGGCATCGGGCTTCAGGCAGAAGTGACCGCCTTCCAGCGCCTCTTCATAAAGGATGCCGTCGTTGCACAGGTAGGGATTGGCATAGGCGAGGAAGCGGATGCCGCGCGCCTGCAAGGCGGCGACGCGCTGCGGCAGGTCGGCATAGCGCTGGTTGTCGCGGCGCCAGTCCCAGAACAGGCGGCGACCGAAGCTGGTTTCGCGGATCCCGGCCCAATCCTCGCACCACAGGCCCGATACGGCGGTACCAGCCTTGATGAAGCCATCGAGCCGCTCGAAGCTGCGGGTCCCGTCCTTCAGCCCGACGATCGCCCCGCCGATCGCCCAGTCGGGCAGCGGCGGCTGGCGGCCGAAGCGGGTGGAGAGCTGGCTGACCAGGTCCAGCGGGCCGTCAGCGGCGTAGAGTTCGAACGTGGCCGCGCTGCTCCACACCTCGAAGGCATGGGCAGCCGGATCGGTGCAATCGACCACGCTGTAGCAGGCCGCATCGAGGTGCAGCGCCAGCCAGCGCGAGGTCAGAATGGTCGGCTGCGGGTAATTGGTGTTCCAGTAATCGCCCCCGGCCATACCGGAGAGGTCCATCTGCCGGGTCAGCTCAGTGGTCTTGTCGCGCCCGACGCCCGGCTCGCTGGTCCACATCGGAAAGCTGCGGCCATTGAGGGCGAAGTAGCTCATCTGCTCACCCCCACCCCACACCGCCTCGCCCGGCTCGCCATGCCAGCGCAGGCGGATGCGGTCATGGCCCGGGGTCAGCAGGGTAACGGTCAGGCGGCCCTCCAGCAGCTCCAGTCGCGCAACGTCCACACCGCCCTGCGATAGGGTAACGGCGCTATCCTCGACCACACAATCGAGCGGGGTGACCAGACCTTCGGGCGCATCGTCGATCTGGAAGTTGCCGCGATACATCAAGACTGTCGGGTTACCGTGGGCGGAGTCGAGCACCGGCACTTCGGCCCGGTGACACAGCACCAGCCGGCCTGCAAAGTGCAGGTCGAAACCGCCATCAACCGCCGAAAACCCGGCTTCCACGTCCATTCCCCAGCTCCCGAAGCCGCTGTTGCGACAATGTCACAAGCAGCGCGCTAACCACGTCTGTCCCGTATGACACCGCTTGACATATCGACCGTCTCGCCGCAATTCAAGCACCAACCGGAAGGGTCAATCCCTCCGGCAAAGGAGATTCACACCGCGGGGCAGGAGGCCCCCGGTGCAAGGGAGGAACATCCATGAAGTCGATGCTTCGCACATCGTCGGCCCTGCCCCTGGCAGCGCTGGCCTTGGTTGCTTTCGCTGGTCCGGCCTATGCCCAGGACACGGCTAACGAAGACGAAAACGCCCCCGGCGAAATCGTCGTCACCGCTCAGAAGCGCTCGGAAAACGTCCAGGACGTGCCGGTTGCGGTTTCGGTGCTCAGCGGCGAACGCCTGGCTGAAGCCTCGCGCCCGTCGATCGAAAGCGCCGCCCAGATGGTGCCTTCGCTCAACTTCCTGAAGTCGGGCACGACCCTCAACCAGACGATCTTCCTGCGCGGCGTCGGTACCGCCACCTTCTCGATCGCGGGTGAGCCTTCGGTTTCGACCGTGGTTGACGGCGTGGTCTATTCGCGTTCGGGCGAAGCCTTCTCCGACATGGTCGACGTGGCCCAGATGGAAGTGCTGCGCGGTCCGCAGGGCACGCTGTTCGGCAAGAACGCTTCGGCCGGTGTGATCAACATCACCACCCAGATGCCGAAGATGGAATTCGGTGGCACGCTTGAAGCCAGCTACTTCCAGCGCAACGAATTCCGCCTGAAGGGCGCGGTCAACCTGCCGCTTGGCCAGGACCTGGCCGCCCGTCTGACCGCCTTCTATGGCGAATATGACGGCAACATCCGCAACACCACCGCCAACGAGTGGGTCAACGGCTACAAGCACTACGGCCTCCGCGGCCAGTTCCTGTACGAGCCGAGCGACGATCTGCGCCTCTACCTCGCCGCCGACTATTACAAGAACGACGACGATTGCTGCGCCGACATCATCGCGACCGGTCCGCTGACCGGCACCGGCCTGCCGGGCAGCAGCCTGGGCTTCCTGGCCCTGCCCACCCCGCTGGGTGCCGATACCCGCACGGTTGCGCAGAACCTGGTTACTGCGACCAAGGAAGAAGGCTGGGGCGTTTCGTTCCAGGGCGACCTCGCCCTTGGCGATCACACCCTGACCAGCATCACCGCCTATCGCGGCTGGGACAACACCGAAATTCGTGACGGTGACTGGCTTGACCGCGCCTATGTCGGCTTTGCCCAGCTGCACGACAGCGGCCCGCAGACCTCGAACACCTTCACGCAGGAACTGCGGCTGACCTCGCCTGGCGACCAGGCGCTGTCCTACGTCCTCGGCGCGTTCTACTCGCGCGCTGACTCGGAGCGTACCTTTACCCGCAACGTGACCCAGTGCACGGCCGCGGTTGGTGCGCCGACCACGGTGCTGGTGCCTTGCGGCAGCGCCTTCGCCAACCCGGTTACCACCCCGAGCGGTTCGGCCACCTTCGGCTCGACCTTCAACAACATCGCGGTGTTCGGCCAGGCGAACTACAAGCTGTCGGATACGATCCGCTTCATCGCCGGCCTGCGGTACACGCATGACAAGCTGTCGGTCTTCCACAGCCGTCGTTCGCCACTGACCGGCCCGGGAATCCAGCCGAACTTCGACCAGGGCGTTTATAACGAATACGTCCGCCTGGTCGGCCTCGGCACTGCGCCGGGTGCAGCTGCCACCGCCGCTGCGGCGTTTTCGAACGGGGTTCCCTGGACTGCCGAAACCAGCAACGACAACCTGTCGGGCAAGGCCGGTTTCCAGTTCGACCTGAACGACGACACCATGGCCTATCTCACCTATGCCCGCGGGTATAAGGGTCCGGCCTACAACGTGTTCTTCAACCTGACCGGCACCGGCACCAACGTGATCGAGCCGGAAACTTCGAACTCGTTCGAAATCGGCATGAAGAACACGCTGCTGGACGGCGCGCTGACCTTCAACATCGCTGCCTACTATGCCCGCTACAACAACTTCCAGGCCAACAACCCGGATCTGGTTGCTGGCGTGGTCGTGACCCGCTTCACCAACGCGGGCACGGTCTCGACCAAGGGCATCGAAATCGACATGGCTTACCGCATTGGTCGCAACACCAACATCAGCGGCGGCCTTTCGATCAACGACGCCCACGTCGTGAACTTCAAGGCTCCGCTGGGCGCGGCTGCGATCCCGGCCGGGACCAAGTTGGGCTACGCTCCAGTCTGGAAGGGCTCGCTGGCGGTGGATCACACCATCGAAACCGGCGGCTTCGCCAACATCGCCTTCGGCACCTCGATGAACTTCCAGTCCAAGCAGCTCTCGCTGTTCGCGGCTGACCCGGTTCAGCGCGCGCTTGGCACGATCCCGGCCTATGCGCTGGTCAATGCCAACGTCGGCCTGGTCGATCCGGACGACAAGTGGAAGCTGACCTTCGTGGTCCGCAACCTGTTCGACAAGGGCTATGCCGCAGCGATCGTCAACGGCGGCGTCGGTGGTGCCTACCGCTACCAGATCCCGCGCGATGCGGATCGCTACTGGGGCGTGACGGGCCGGTTCAGCTTCTGATCTGCATGAACTCGGTCTAACCGACAACGGGGCCTTCGTCTTCGGGCGGAGGCCCCATTTGTTTTTGCTGCGGGGAGGGATCGCGCAGGTGCAGAAAATCAATAGCCGGCTTAGCTGGACGCTGTTCGTGATCTTTTGCGTGGCGGGGATTTTCAATGCGATGGATCGCCCGATCATCGCGATCCTCAAGCCGGACATGTCGGCCGATTTTGGCTGGACAGACAAGGATTTCGGCGATCTGGGCTTCTATACCCAGGTTGCGGCCGCCTGTTCGTTTCTGTTCACCGGCTGGCTGGTAGACCGGCTAGGAGTGCGCCGGTCCATGATCGCCGGGATTACGGCCTGGAGCCTCGCGGCCATGGCTCACGGCTGGGCCATTACCATGGCGCACATCGTTACCGCTCGGGTTGGCCTGGGCGCGACAGAAGCGGTGCAGACGCCGCTGACGATCAAAACTGTCGCAACCTTGTTCGAACCGAACAAGCGTTCGCTGGCCTTCGGGATTGGCACGGCCATTGCCAGCGTCGGCACTATCTCCTTACCCTTTTTCATTCCCCTGCTGGCTGAGACATTCGGCTGGCGCGGCGCGCTCATCTTTGGTGGTGTAGCCGGTTTTGTCGCGCTGGCGGCCTGGCTCATTCTGGCGCGCGGGATCAAGTTCGATGATGCCGCCGAAGATGAAACCCTCGATTACAACGATGACGCCGCGCCCTATGGCCCGATCCTCCGCGAACGCCGGACTTGGGCAATCTGCGTCGCCAAAGCCATTTCGGACGCAACCTGGTGGTTCATCGGGTTCTGGCTGGCCGATTTCTATCGCAAGCAGTTTGGCCTGACGACACAGGAACTGGCGGTGCCGCTGGCAATTGCTTTCGCCGGATCAGCCCTGGGCGCACTGTTCGCCGGCTGGATTTCGACCCGGCTGCTGGAGCAAGGTTGGTCAGTCAACCGGGTACGTAAAAGCGTGATGCTGGTATCGGCGCTGATCGTCACCCCGCTGCCGCTGGTGCTCAATCTCAACAGCTTCTGGCCGGTCGCTATCATGATGGGCGTGGTCATGGCCGGTCACCAGGGCTTTTCATTGTCGATCTTCGCCACGATCACCGATGTGGTACCGCGCGCGAAGGTTGGCAGAGTAACCGCCTTTGGTGCCTTCATGGGCAATATGGGCGGGGCCGGCATCGTCAAGCTGACCGGAATTCTGCTGGTTGGCGGCTACGGCTACATGCCGCTGTTCATCTTTGCCGCAGCTTCCTATCTGCTCGCGCTGGCCTGGCTGCACCTGTTGCTGCCGGAGATCCGCCGCGCTGAACCCGCGGCGGCCTGACAATGCCGGAATCCAGCCAGCCAAAGACCGCGCCAGCGATCGATTGGGACGCCCTCCCCCACGGCGGCGACCTTTATGGCGAGATGCACCTGGCGGAACTGACCGCCAAGGCCGACCAGGAAAAGGCGAGCCTGCTGCCCGGCCTGGCGATCTGCGGTGTCGCGGCAGCGGCAGCGGCCTGGCTGTCAGAGCATTACGGCTTCCCGATCATCCTGCTGGGCCTGCTGATCGGTCTGTCGCTGAACTTCATCGCGCGGGAGCCGCGCTCGCACCCCGGGCTCGATTTTGCCTCGCGCACCTGCCTGCGGGTCGGGATCGTGGTGCTGGGTCTGCAGGTGACGATCGGGCAGATCACCGCACTGGGCGCCGCGCCGTTTCTGGCGCTGCTGGTGGTCATGGCCAGCACCTTCTTCGCCGGGATTGCCGGCGCGCGCTTTGCCACGCAGTCGAAGTATGCCGGGATGCTGGCGGGCGGATCGACCGCGATCTGCGGAGCCAGCGCCGCACTCGCGCTCTACGGCGTGATCGGCAAGGAGCGGCTGAGCCAGGCCCAGTTCGCGCTGACGCTGGTCGGGGTGAGCCTGGCCAGTGCCTTTGCCATGTCAGTCTATCCGGTGCTGGCGGTCGAGTTCAACCTGACCGACCAGCAAGCCGGCTTCCTTATCGGCGCTTCGATCCACGACGTCGCCCAGGCTATCGGCGGCGGCTATGCCTTCTCCGATGCTGCTGGCTCATACGCCACGATCGTCAAGCTGGCGCGGGTCGCCCTGCTGGCGCCGGTGGTGGTGCTGGTCAGCCTGATGCTGGGCGGCGGCACGGCGGGCGGCGCGGCCCAGCCGGTGTGGAAGCGCCTCGCCCTGCCCTGGTTCATTACCGCCTTCCTGGCGACGGTCGTGCTCAACAGCGTGATGACCGTGCCGCAGGCGATCAGCCACTACGCGCTGATCGCCTCCAAGGGCCTGCTGTTGCTGGCCGTCACTGCCACGGCGATGCGCAGCCGGATGGACCTGCTCCTCGACATGGGCTGGCGCGCGACGATCCCGGTGATCACCGCGACCGTGGCCAGCTTCCTGACCGCTTTCGGCTTCGCGGTGCTGCTGCTCTAACCCGGCTGCTCGATCACCATGATCGAGACGTCGGCCAGCCCTTCGCGCAGCTTCTTGACCTCGGCATATTCTGGCGAGTTCCAGAAGGCCATGACCGCAGCCTTGTCGGGCCATTCGGAGATCACCATCGAAGCGCCCGGCCAGCCCTCACCCTCCAGCACTTCGGCGCCGGGCGCGCGGACCACGTATTTGCCGCCGAACTGGCCGATCAGCATGGCCGCCGCCGGGCCATAGCCGGTGATGAACTTTTCGCGGTCGTGGATCCGGGCGGTGACGATCATCCAGGCGGTCATGGCTTGGCTCCATAGCTGGCGGGCATGGCGAAGGTGGCGGGGTCGATCGGCTGGCCGACCACGGCCTTGTCCCAGTAAACCGTGTTCTGCCGCACCCCGTTGTAGAACAGCGTAACGCTGCGCGCCTGCAGCCAGCGCGGGTTCCGGAAGAACACGAAGTCGTCATAGACCCGCTCATGCCAGCCGCGCGGGGTGGCAAAGCCCATGTAGCGGATGTAGCGGCTCTTGGCGTCGATCCCGAACAGCGTCGCCTGGCCCGAGGGATCGACGATCCGCACCATGTCGAGCGCGTGGCCATCGACCGTACGCTCCGGCGCACGCTCCAGCTTGAAGCCCTGCTTCAAGGCCATGCGGATGATCCCGAAGCCGAAATTGGCCGCCCAATAGGCATCGGCCTCGGTCTTGGGGACCACGCCCTTTTCGTTCCAGGTCGTCTCGCCATCATAGCCGACATCGAACAGCAGCTTGCCGCCGGACAGCGCGGTGATCCGCACCTTGCCGTCGGGTCCGTGGGCCGCGATCCGGTTCGGATCAAGCACCCGCCACATCACATAGCGCTCGGCGCGGCGGACCACGCCGGGCTGGTTCGGCGCATAGAACTCCGCCCGCCCCTCCAGCCGCAGGGTGGCCGGGCTGAGCCAGATCTCGCCGCCCGCCACCTCGGCCGCCTTGGCGATGATCGCGCGCGCGTCCTCGGCCTGGGCTGGCACGGCGACCAGCAGCGCGGCGGCGGCAATCAGGGCAAGGCGCATCGACAGGTCTCTCCGACTGCAAGCGACTATGGATTTGTCCGGACATCTTTGCAATGCTGCCATCCGGTCCTCAAGGAGCCTTGCCATGATCCGAACCCTGTTGTTTGCCTTCGCCCTGTTGGCCTTGCCCCAGGCCGCCCTCGCCCGCGATCAGAAAGCCGAAATCGCCGCGCAAGGCGATCTCTGGAACGCCGCCTATTCGGCTGGCGACTGGGCAGCCCTGCGCAAGCTCTATACCGACGATGCCTGGCTGATGACTGACAAGGCCCCGGCCGCGAAAAGCGCCGATGCGATCATCACCTACCTGCGCCGGTTCAAGGACCAGGGCGCCACCGTCGCCTTCCGCTTCGAGCCCGAGCATATCGCGATCGAAGGCAAGCTCGGGATCCTTGTCGCCAAGTACTGGATGACCGCACAGCTCCCCGGCAAGCCTGCGATCAAGTCTGCCGGCCGCTCAATGCTGATCTATAAGCGCGCCGGAAAGCGCTGGCTGCTGTGGCGCGACATGGACAACACCACGCCGGACGTAAAGGCGGACTGATCGCCGCGGCCACCCTGCCCCATGATCCGCCTTGTGCGCAGCGCCAAGTTGCGCTTTGGCGCGGTTATTCGCGGTCGGGCGATTCCGGCGCGCCAGAAATTGACGTGGAGAGCTGAATGACGTTTCGCATGTTTGCCGCCGGTGCTTCGCTGCTGGCCCTCGCCGCCCCGGCTGCCGCCGATGAGGGGATGTGGCTGCCCAGTCAGATGGGCGAAGTCGCCGCGAAGATGAAGGAAGCCGGCGCACAGGTGCCGCCCGAACAGCTGGCCGACCTGACCAAGGCGCCGATGAATGCGATCGTCTCGCTGGGCGGCTGCTCGGCCTCGTTCGTCTCGCCGCAGGGGCTGGTCGTTTCCAACCACCACTGCGTCTACGGCTCGATCCAGTACAATTCCAAGCCGGGGCAGGATTACCTGACCGACGGCTTCCTGGCCAAGGACAAGAGCGGCGAAGTGCCCGCCGCACCCGGCACCCGCATCTACGTGATCGAAGACCTGCGCAACGTGACCGTCGACATGCTCAAGGGCCTGAAGCCCAAGATGACTGGCCGCCAGCGCTTTGACCGGATGGATGCCAACCGCAAGGCGCTGATCGCGGCCTGCGAAAAGCAGCCCAACCGCCGCTGCGACGTGCGCAGCTATTTCGGCGGAGAGCGCTATTTCCTGCAGCAGCAGCTGGAGATCAAGGACGTCCGCCTGGTCTACGCGCCGGCCGGCGGGATCGGCAATTTCGGCGGGGAGACCGACAACTGGCAGTGGCCGCGCCACACCGGCGATTTCGGCTTCTACCGCGCCTATGTCGGCCCCGATGGCAGCTCGGCCACCTTCTCGAAGGACAATGTCCCCTACCAGCCCAAGTCGTGGCTGACGATCGCCAAGGACGGCCTGAAGGACGGCGATTTCGTGATGCTGGCCGGCTTCCCCGGCAATACCAACCGCCGGCGCATGGCCAGCGAGACCAAGTCGGTCTTCGCTGATCGCTATCCGCTCAACTAGAAGCTGCTGTCGGACTATTCGGACCTGGTCAACAAGCTGACCGCCGGCAACCCGGCCGCCGAGATCAAGTATGCCAACAGCGTCAAGGGTGCCGACAACACCAAGAAGAACCTGCTAGGCCAGATGGCCGGGGCCGATGCGATCCGCCTGATCGAGACCAAGGATGAGGAAGACAAGGCCTTCCGCGCCTGGGTCGCCGCCGATGCCAAGCGTCAAGCGATGTATGGCCCGGCGCTCGCCAAGCTCGACGCACTGCTCGCCGCGCAGGACAAGCGTGCGGTGAACGACATCCGCATGGGCCAGATGGGTCGCGCCCAGCTGCTCTCCGCCGCGACCACGCTGTACCGCTGGGCCAAGGAACGCGAAAAGCCCGATGCGCTGCGCGAAACCGGTTTCCAGGACCGTGACCGCACCCCGCGCAGCGAAGGCCTGAAGCAGATCGAGCGCCGCTTTGATGCAGGCGTCGATCGCCAGATCATGGAATGGGCGCTGACCCATTACCGCGCAGTCCCGGCCGGTGAGCGCAACGATGCCCTGCTCACCAAGCTCGACGCGATCGGTCTCGACAAGCTCTACGGTGAAACCAAGCTGGCTGACACGGCCACGCGCCTGGCCTGGCTCGACAAGCCGGCGGCCGAGTTTGAAGCCTCAAGCGATCCCTTCATCCAGCTGGCGGTTGCCGCCTATCCCTACAGCCAGAAGCGGCTGGATGAGGACAAGGACGAGGGCGGCCGGCTGAGCGAAGTCCAGCGCACGGTCATGGCCGGACGGATGGCCTTCGCGCGCGAACAGGGCAAGCCGGTCTATCCGGACGCCAACAGCTCGCTGCGGATCACCTGGGGCCATGTCACTGGCCGCAAGCAGGACGGCGTGGCCTGGAGCGCCTTCACCACCGCCGAAGGCATGGCCGCCAAGCACACCGGCAAGGGCGAGTTCGACGCGCCCGACAAGGCGGTCGCGCTCGTCAAGGCCAAGGACTATGGCAGCTATACCGCGCCGGAACTCGGCACCCTGCCGGTCAATTATCTGACCACGGTTGATATCACTGGCGGCAATTCGGGCTCTGCCACGCTCAACGCCAAGGGCGAGCTGGTCGGCCTGGCCTTTGACGGCACGCTCGACGGGGTGATCTCCGACTGGCGCTTCAACCCGGCGATCAACCGCACCATCCATGTCGACCACCGCTACATGCTCTGGGTCATGGACAAGGTCGACGGCGCGACCAATTTGCTGAAGGAAATGGGCGTCAAGTAAGCCAGTACGGGACCGGGGCGGCTAGTTCTTCCAGGCCGCCCCGCCCACGCTGGTGCCCGCCACGGCCGCGAAGGCAGCGATGTGGATCTGGCTCCACAGGCCTGCTCCGGCATAGGGGTCCTGATTCAGGAAAGCGCGGGCATCGTCCGCGTCGGCTGCCTCGACCACCAGCATCGAACCAATCGTCTGGCCTTGCGCGCTCTTGAGCGGACCGGCGACGAAGTAGCGGTCGATATTGGCCTCGACATGGGCCAGATGCGCCCCGATCAGCCGCGGGCGGATTTCCGCGCCGTCCGGTCCATCGATCGCGTGAATGCAATAGAGCGCCATCAACCCACCTCCACCAGTTCGATCAGTTCGCCGGCATAGCCCAGGCAAGTGCCCGCGCGGCGGCCTTCGTAGAGCGCGCCTTCCCGCGCCACTGGCGGGACAATCCAGTCCACCTTGCAGGCATCGAGATCGCGCATCGCCAGCGTGACCAGCGCATTGCCCGGCGGCAGCATCCCGGCGTGGCGGGCGCGGGGCTTGGCCTGCGCAGGGTAGTCGTCGACCTCGACAATCGGCAGCCGTCCGGCCTGGACCATGGTCAGCGCCGAGATGTAATCGGCCGGCAGGCCAAAGGCATCGTTGATCATCGCATAGGGCAGCTCGAAGGTATCGACCGGCTCCAGCCCCAGCCGCTCCTGATACCAGCGGCAAGACTCGGCCCGGCTCGGCGTGCCGAGAATGACGATGAAGATCCGGTCAGTGATCGACTGCGCGCGCGGCAGATCGACGTTCGCCATGTCGCCCAAGACCTGGTTCAGATAGACCATCTCGCGCCCGGTCCCCAGCACCTGCATCGGAATGAAGGCATCCATCCCCGGCAGTTCGCGCGGCTCACCCACGATGGTGAAACCGCTGCCTTGCAGCCGCTCGGGCCAGCCGAACACGTCCTCGACGGTGAATTCATAGGCGCCCCAACCAAAGGTGGTGGTCGGCTTGAACTCCGGATGATCGGGCTGTTCGACCAGCCGGATCCAGCACGGGTTGCCGCTTTTCGGGCGCAACACCGCATGGCGCGCACCGGCGCTGGCCATGCAGCCCCAGCTCGCCGCGAGATCGGCTGGCAGTGGGCCTTCGTGGACCAGATCGAGCTTCAAGACGCCCTGATAATCGGCGAGCGCGGCGGTCAGGTCGGGCACGACCGACAGTCCGCCCATGATTGCTCCGTGGGGAATGGCCATCACTTGAACTCCGGCTTGCGCTTGGCGACGAAGGCGCTGGTGCCTTCGAGGAAATCTGGCCCGGTGAAAGCCTGGGCGAAGACCTCCAGGGCCTCGGCATCGTCATCAGCCTGCCCATCGAGCACGCGGCGGACAAAGCGCTTCATACCGCTGGTCGAGTGCAGCGAATTGGCGGCGATCACATCTTCCAGATGGCCGGGACTGTCGGCAATCTCGTCCACCAGCCCGATCCGCAGCGCCTCATGCGCGTCCAGCAGCATGCCGGTATAGAGCATCCGCTTGGCCTGACCGGGGCCGACCAGATCGACCAGCAGCTTGGTATCGTGGAGCGGATAGACCAGCCCCAACTTGGCCGGGGTGATACCCAGCCGCGCGCGCGGGGTGGCGACGCGAATGTCCGCCGCCAGCGCGATCCCGCAGCCACCACCGACGCAATCGCCGTCGATATAGGCGATCACCGGCTTTTCCGCGCGGGCCAGCACATGCTGGGCGCGGTTGATCGCGGCCTGATTGGCCGCGCGCCACTGGGCATCGTCCTTGTTGGCGAGCAGCTCGGCAATGTCCGCCCCGGCGCAGAACACGCCGGGATGGGCGGATTCGATCGTCAGCACGCGCACCGCGGGATCGGCCATGGCCTGCAACACCAGTTCGGGCAGCTGCTCCCACATCGCCTGGTTGAAGGCGTTGCGCTTGTCGGCCCGGTCGATGAACAGCCGGGCGACATGTTCGCCGGTGGTGAGGCGCAGCGTCATGCCGGCACCGTCTGCGCAAAATGATCGGCAATCGCCTTGCGCGTCGTCACCCAGACGCCGTCGTGCTGGCAGACGTGCTTGAAGAATTCCTCCAGCGCCCAGATCCGCCCGGGCCGGCCGATGATCCGCAGGTGGAGGCCCAGGCTCATCATCTTGGGATTGCCTTCCACGCCTTCGCGGTAGACCTGATCGAAATTGCGGATCGCATAGGCCAGCCACTGCTCAGGGGTCATGGCCGGATCGGTCCACATCTTCATGTCGTTGTTGTCGAGCTGGTACGGCACAATCACCATCGGCTTGGCGGGGACAGTCGCCTTATCCCAGAACGGCACGTCACCCGAATAGTCATCCATGTGATAGGAGAAACCCTCCTCGATCAGCAGGCGGCGGGTGTTGTCGGTCAGCATATAGCGCGACAGCCAGCCATGGGGGCGCACGCCGCAGGTCTGCTCGATGCTGGTCACGGCCTTGCGGATGAATTCGCGCTCCTGCTCCTCGTTCAGCCGGAACTGGTGGACCCAGCGCCAGCCGTGGCTGACCGGCTCATGCCCCAGCTCGACGATGGCTTCGGCAATCTCGGGATGGTTCTCGAGGCTGAGCGCAGCCACCGTCCAGCTGGCCATGATATCGAACTGCTTCAGCAGCTTGACCACGCGCGGTGCGCCAGCTTTGATCCCGTAAAGGTAATTGCTCTCGTTCGAATAGTTGCGGATCGGGGCCTTGATGAAGATGCCCAGCTCGTCGACCGGCTCCATCCCCTTGTCGCCGCGGGCGATGGTCTGCTCGCTGCCTTCCTCGACATTGACGACCACCGACAGCGCCATCTTCGCGCCGCCGGGCAGGTCCATCCGTTCCTCACGCATCAATGCATCTCCTCGCCGCCCGAGACGTTGAGCGCCTCGCCGGTGACGTAATAGGCGTCGTCGCTGGCCAGCCAGGCGCAGGCCGCAGCCGTGTCGCTGGGCAGACCGGGGCGGCCCATCGGGTTCTTGGCGGCCATGTTCCTGAGGTAGGCCTCGACCGTATCGAACCCGAGCAGCTTCGAGAAATACTCGTTCTGCTGCGCGCCCAGCCCGGTGGTGACATGGTTCGGGCAGACCGCGTTGACGGTGATGCCATGCGCGCCCAGCTCAACCGCTGTCGCCCGGGTCAGACCGACCATGCCGTGCTTGGAGCTGACATAGGCCGGCAGGTGCGGAAAGCCGGTCTTGGCGGCCTGGCTGGCGATGTTGATGATCCGCCCGCCTTTGCCGCCCGCTATCATCGCCTTGGCCGCCGCCTGGGTGCAATAGAACGCGCCCGACAGGTTGACCGCAATCACCGTCGCCCAGTCCTTGGGATCGACCTCCAGCATAGGCTTCATCATGAAGCCGATCCCGGCATTGTTGACGAAGACATCTACCGAGCCGAATGCCGCAACCGTCTGGTCGACCAGCGCCAGGCATTGGGCCGGATCGGAGACGTCGCAGGCAATCGCCGCGACCTTGACGCCGCGCGCGCGGAGGTCTTCGACGACCCCTTCAGCCTCGGCATCGATCTTGAGGTCCGAGACAACGCAGTTCGCGCCTTCGTCAGCAAAGCGGCGCAGGATGCCCTGTCCGAGGCCCTTTTCCTTGCCCGATCCGGTGACGACGATGGTCTTGCCCGCGAACCGGCTCATGATCAGAGGTCCTCGGTCAGGATAAACGTCGGGTTGTCGGTAAACTCGCCAAAACCGGCGGCGACCTTCTGGAATTCGGGATCTGAAACGTCAGCCACGAAGGCATCCATCCCGTGGATGTCGATTACTTCGATGTAGTCATAAGGCGGCTTTGCGTCCGAGCCGAACAGGCCGGTGGCGCGGTGGACGGTAAAGCCGCGCACCGAACCCAGCGCATTGACGCCGGGAATATCGGTGCCGCGCGCCCAGGCTTCATAGGCTTCGCGGCTGGCGCCTTCTTTCAAGTTGAACAGGCAGACGATGCGCATCGGTTCTCTCCCTTCAGATGCCGGATTGTGACGGACGGCGGTAGGCTTGCAACTCGTTATCTAACTGGCGCGCTAGCGCGATCAGGCCTGGCTCGCTGCCCGGCGGGCCGACCAGCTGGACGCTGACTGGCAGGCCGTCCTCGCTCCACCCGGAGGGCAACGCCAGCGCTGGCAGGTCGGCGACATTAGCGAGGCAGGTAAAGTCCGCCTGGTTGAACGGCGCGCGGGTGCCGTGGGCAAAGGCCACTTGCGGCGCGGTGGGCATGATCAGCACGCCGTCGCTGCCCAGCGCCTTGCGCAAGGCGGTGCGGGTGCGGGCCAGCACTTCGGGGCGCTGCTCCATCCCGGCGGTGAGCTTGAGGATGAACTTGAGCTCATCCGACAGGCCGGGATTGTCCTCGCGGTATTCCGCCCCAAGATCGGCAATTAGCCACTGCCCGGCGCTGACCAGGCCGGCCATGCGGATGTCGGTCAGGCTGTCGGGCAGATCGAACGTTTCAGAGATCAGCGGGAGAGCGCGCAGGGCGGCTTCATAGCCAGCCGTCACGGCGGGCTGGACCTCGACTTCGCTCTGACGGCCAAGCACGAAAGCGCGCTTAAAGGTGGCGTTGTGGCCGGGATCGCTGGCGAGGATCGGCCAGGCCCGCTCCAGCACATCAAGGCTGGCGGCCAGCGGGCCGATGGCATCAAGTTCGGGCTCCAGGAAAGCCAGCCCATCGCTGCTGACCGCGCCTTGGGTGGGCTTCAGGCCATAGACCCCGCAATAGGCCGCCGGGATGCGGACCGAACCCATTGTATCGGTGCCGAGCGCCAGATCGCACAGCCCCGCTGCCACGGCCGCGCCGCTGCCGCCGGACGAGCCGCCAGGGGTGTAATCGTGCCGGTGCGGATTATGCGTGCGGCCGTAAAAGGCGTTGTCAGTATGCGCGCCCAGTGCCGCCTCGTGCATGTTGACCGTGCCGAGGATCGCCGCACCGGCGGTGCGCAGGCGCGTGACCACTGCGGCATCCCGGCTGGCGATCCGGTCACGGTATAGGCCCATCCCGCCGGTCCAGGGCAGGCCCGCGACCATGATGTTCGATTTGACCCCTACCGTCAGCCCCGCCAGTGGTCCCTCGCCGCCATGGGCGCGGGGATCGAGATCGACAAAGGCGTTGTAGGGGTCGTGCATCATACCCCCCGCTCGTCGATCAGGCGGATCGGCTTCTGGCGGGTGTCGATCTGGGTTGCCGCCGCGGTCTCACCCGGCGCGCAAAGCTCGACCGCCACTTCCACGCCCAGCCCGCGCCGCAGCACTTCGGCCAGCTCGCCGGCATTGCTTCCGTCGCGGCTTTCGATCGTTACCACCATGTCATCACGCTGGGTCGCAGCATCACGGCGCAGATGGCAGACGTATTCGCCGGTCAGGTCGGGCCGGTTCTCGATCAGCGCGGCGATAGCGTGCGGGAACAGGTTGATCCCGCGCAGCTTGACCATGTTGTCGCTGCGGCCCTTGAACCCGGCGATGCGCTTGAAGCCCAGCTCGCCGCGCCCATCCAGTTCATGCGTGATGTCATGCGTGTTGAAGCGGATGCAGGGGGCGATGTCGTCCTTGAACAGGCAGGTGACGACCATGTCTCCGGTCTCACCCCTGGCCACCGGCGTGCCGCTCTCGATATCAAGCAGCTCGAGGTATTGCGCATCCTCCCAGACGTAGAGCCCGTCGCGGTCCGGCCCCTCGCCCGCGATCGAGCCGGTATCACCGACCCCGTACCAGTCATAGGCCTTGGCCCCGTGCCAGGCCGCTTCGGTCGCGGCGCGGTCTTCGGTGCCAAGGTGGCCGATGATCATCCGCAGCTTGATCCGGTCAAAAAGCTGCTCTGCTTCAGCAACTTCGGCGAGCTTCCTGATGTAATCGACGAAGCCGACCATCACCGTCACGCCGAAGTCCGCCAGCAGGTTGACCTGGTTGACCGAGCGCGTCTCGATCCCGGTCCCAGCGGAAAGGAACAGCGAATTGGTGAAGTGCGTCACCGCTTCGCGAATATAGTGCCCGCCGTTGATCATGCCGTGGCCATAGACCGAATGGACCACGTCCTGCGGCTTCAGCCCCATCCAGCGGTACATCCGGCCGACCAGCAGGTTGGTCACCTCGCGTCCCTTGGGCCCGAACATCAGCGGTTGCGGACGGCCGGTGGTGCCGCTGGTGGTGTGGAATATCACCGGATCAGTGCCGCGCCCGTCGAAATCGCCATAAGGCGGATAGGCGTTGACCGAGGCCATCAGGTCAGTCTTGTCATAGACCGGCAGCTTGATGATGTCGGCCAGCCCCGTGATGTCGCCCGGTTCGATCCCCTGCGCGCGCCATAGCCGCTGGTAGAACGGGATCTGCCACCCACGCTGCATCAGCCGCTTGAACTGGGCGTCCTGAATCGCAAAGACCTCGTCGCGGCTGATGCTGCGATAGCGCGCGGTAAAGGCGTCCCCGACCGGATAGTCGGCCAGCATCTGCTTGATGTCGAAGGTCTCGAAATAGGTCGGGAAGCTCATGTCGGGTCCGTGAAATAGGTCAGGGGGTTAGAGAACAGGCGCGGATCGTGCCCGGCCGGCGCGAGTTCGCGGGCGAAGTCCAGCTTGGCCTGGGTCTGGGCCGGCGACAGCGGTGCGTCAGGGCTGCCCAGCGTGTGCGGAACGGCGATGGTTCGCGTGGCGCCGTCGGCAAAGGTGACGCGCAGTTCCTGCGGGAACAGGGCGTTGGGATCCTGGTTGCCGTCAGCCACCAGCGACATCTTGCCTGCCAATGCCGCGAGCGCCGGATCGGTGAAGTTTTCGGGCGTGAAACGGCGCGGGTCGATCCGGCCATCAGTCAGCATCAGCGCGGCGAGGAATGGCAGGCACAGCCGGGCGAAGGCCGGGGTCATGTCGGGCTTGTAAGCGCGCCCGACCAGGCGGTGGATCAGCGGCGGACAGGCGAGTTCGATCCGCTCGACTGCCTGCCCGGCCAGGGCCTGCAAGGCTCCGAGCGCGGCATGGCTGGCGCGGCCCGAGGGGAACGGTTTGGTGCTGATCTCGGCAATCCGCCAGACCTTGCCAAGCTCGCGAGTATAACGCGACAGGTCACCCTGATCGATCAGCTTGAAATAGCCGAACGGCCCCTCCAGCGGATCGAGCGGCGCGGTGAAGCCGGCCTTGGCGAGATCGCTCGCGGTCACCGCTGCGCGGGCCGCATTGGCGACCTGGAATGGCAGTGTGATCGAGCCTTCGACATGGGCCTGCATCGTCCCGGCCGCGCTCGAATAGGCCAGCCCCAACGCATGCCCCAACGGCGCACCGTCAATCCGCGCCACGGCCAGTGCCGCGCCGATCACGCCGGCCGTGGCGGGGCGGAAGAAACTGAGCGCGGAATCCGCCGCAATGCCGAGACCCGAGGCGACATCGACGCCAATCGCCAGTGCGACCAGTACCGCTTCGGCATCGCAATCACCCTTGCGGTCAATCGCCGCCCCCAGCGCTGCGGTGACGACGCTCATCGCGTGAACCACCGCCGGTTCGTGCACCGCGTCCCATTCGAGGCAATGGATCCGGTAGCCATTGACGAAAGCGGCGCCCGGCGCTGGCAAGCGCTCTGCCGTGCCAATCAGGCGGGCGTCGCTGCCGGTGCCCATCGCCCGGGCGGTATTGAGGATCGCCTCGGCACCCGGCGCGGTTGCCCCCGCTGCGCCGACCGCCAGCGTATCACCCAGCAGTCGCACGACATCAGCGCGCACGCCACTTGGCAGGCTATGCGCCGCGCCAGCAAAGGCGAGGAGATCGGCGGTCGCGCTCATCCCAGCCAGTCCTCGAGCAGGTCGGTGATGTCCGCCGCGTCATCGCCTTCGAGCGCCAAGGCACAGGCGCGTTCAGCTTCCTCGGGCGGCAATCCGCCCCAGGCCGCCAGCGTGTGCATCTTGGCGCGGATTGCCGCCTCGTAGACCGGCCGTTCCGGATCGCCGCGGGTATCGATCAGCTCAAGGCCATTCACGCGGGCACCGAAATGCGCCGGGTAACGCGCTGTAATCGGTTTATCCTCGGCAACCGAAACCTGCGCGCGCAGCTCCGCCAGCTCGGCAATTGCCTCGGGCGTAAAGTCCTCCGGCTTTGCCTCGCGCCCGCTGGCTATCACCGCCACGGCGTGCTGCAGGCTGAACTTGGCGTCGACCTCGGTTACGGGGTTGGGCCGGTCGCAGAAGGCAATAGCGTCAGCATAGGTCTCGACCCGGAACGGCGCGGTCAGCTTGCCTTGCGCCCGCAGTTCCAGCGCGCAGTCGATCACCGGATGGGCATGGCGGCAGGCCGCCCAGGGCTTGAAGCTGACCTCGTGGATGCGCCAGCCCTCGCTGAGGTCGAGCGGCTTCGGCGTCTCGCACGTGGCGGCATAAAGTCCCTGCGGCCCGTCCAGCACTGAAGCCGTGCCGATCAGCCCACGCGAAGCCATATAGGCAGCGAAGTAGCCGTTGTTCCCCGCCATGGCGATGTGCCACTGCTTGGTCATCCCGGCTTCGTGCCGCATCTGCCAGAGCCCGCCAGTGGTCGAGCCGGCATTACTGAGCGCAGCGATCAGCTCGTCTTCGTCCAGCCCCAACACCGATCCCGCCGCCGCCGCCGCGCCGAACGGGCCGGCGGTCGCTGTGTTGTGGTAATGAGCATAGTGCCGCGCATCGAAGCTGGCCCCGATCGCGATCATCGCCTGATAGCCGCGCACTGCGCCGTCCAGCACGGCATCGAGATCGGCATCGACATCCCCGGCCGCCTCCAGCGCCGCCGCCCAGATCACCGGTCCGGGATGGAGCAGCGCGGCGCGGTGGACATCGTCCATTTCCAGCACCCCGCCCAGCCAGCCGGCCCGGCGCGCACCGCCCAGATCGGCCTGATACAGCACCTTGGCCACTTGCGTCTGGCGCGCACCCGCGACACAGGCCAGCCAGTCCAGCAAGTGCAGCCGCGCACGCGCCCTATCGCTTTCCGCAATCGGGCGCGCTAGTGTCCGGACAAGTTGGACCAGCAGGGGCTCGCTCATCGCCGCCCCCGTGGAGCCGATGGGAGCAAGGATTGAAGGCCAGCATGACCATTCCGCGTGAGCGTGAAGCGCCCCGCTATTTGCAAGTTGCCGGGGAACTGCGCGCCGAAATCCTGTCCGGCAAGTTCTCCGCGCGCGATCAGTTTCCGACCGAAAGCGACCTGTGCCAGCGCTATGGCGTGTCGCGCTTCACCATCCGCGAGGCGCTGCGCCGGTTGCAGAACGAAGGGCTGATCGCCCGCAAGCGCGGCTCGGGCACGGTGGTTCAGCCGGCCTCGGCACGCGGCGGCACGCTGCACCAGCCGCTGTCCAACGTGGGCGAGATCCTGCAGTACGCCCGCGATACCCACGTGACCTACGAGCCGCGCGGTCGCGGCGGTCTGCCGCGCGAGATTGCCGAGCAGATTGCCGAAGAGACCAGCGGCGCCTGGACCTGCTTTCGCGGCGTGCGCAGCCCGCAGCTCGATGGCCAGCCGATTGCGGCAACCGATGCCTATTTCCACGAAAGCGTCGATGCCGCCGTGACGAAGCTGGACCTGAGTGCGGGCACGCTGTTCAGCCAGATCGAGCAGCTCGCCGGGGTCAGCGTCGGCCGGGTCACGCAGGATATCCAGGCTGTCGCCGCCAGCGCCGATATTGCCAAGGCGCTCGATCTCAAGCGCGGCAGCCCGGTGCTGCGGATCCTGCGCTGCTATATCGATCCCAAGGGCCGGGTGTTTGAAATCTCGGTCAGCCACCACCCGGGCGAGCGGTTCGCCTATTCGATGCATATCGACGTTGACGGCTGAGCTAGGCGAGATTGGCATCCCCTAGCCCTCACCCAATTCGGGCACCGGGCCTGGCACCCACGGCGCTTCATTGGCAAAGCGGATCGGCGGAGCGATGTGGTGGCGGCCGTCAGCCTCGACCAGCAGGCCGCGCTGGGCGACATGCGGCTCGTCCAGCGCCTCGCGGAAATCAAGCACCGGGGCGAAGGCCACGTCCTTGTCGTTGAACCAGGCCACCCATTCGTCGCGGGTCTTGGTCGCAAAGGTCTCGCGCAGGAAGGCAATCAGCGGGGCCTGAACCGGGCCGGCGTCCTGTTCGGCCAGAGCGATCAGATCGGGCCGGCCGAGTGCGGTGAGCAGGTTGGTCGCAAACTTGATCTCGCGCCCGCCCAGCACGACGTGGCGGCCATCGCTGGTCTGGTAGACCTGATAGAACCCCGCCCCGCCAAGCGAACGCTGCTCGCTCGATTTCGGCGATGGGCCGCCCGCAATCGCGCTGCCGGCGGTATGCGCGCACCACGGTAGCAGGCTGTCGAACATGGCGACGTCGATATAGTCGCCCTCCCCCGTCTGCTCGCGCCCGATCAGCGCCATCAGCACGGCGGAGAGCGCGGTCAGGCCAGCGGCAAGGTCGGCGCTGGGGGCACCCGGCACTACCGGGGTGCCGTCCGGCCCGTCGTTCACACTCATGAACCCGGCCAGCGCCTGGACCGCCATGTCGTGCGCCGGGTGGTGAGCCAGCTCGCCTTCCTGCCCGAAAGCGGAGATCGAGCAGTAAACGATGCGCGGGTTGAGCGCGCGGACCGCCGGGTAATCGAACCCCAGCCGCTGCATCACCCCGGGGCGGAACCCTTCAACGAAGACGTCAGCCTCGGCGATCAGCGCGCGCAGGGCGGCCTTGCCATCCTCGCTCTTGAGGTCGAGCACCCGGCTTTCCTTGCCGCGGTTGAGATTGGCGAACCAGACCGACTGGCCGTTCTCAAACGGCGCCTGGCTGCGCACCGGCTCACCGCCGCGCGGCTCGATCTTGATCACCCGCGCGCCCTGGTCGGCCATCATCACGGTCATCGCCGGGCCCGGCAGGAACTGCGTCAGGTCGACAACGGTGATGCCGCTCAGCTTGCCCATTGACCCCTCGCTCAGACAACGCCGGCGGAGCGTAGCCGGGCAAAGTCATCCTCGCCATAGCCAAGCTCGGCCAGGATCGCGGCAGAGTCTGCGCCGAGCAGCGGGCCGGCACGGTTGGGCAGGCGCTGGCCATCGAGCTTGATCGGGCTGGCGAGGACCTGGAAATCGGGATTGTCCGGGTGGGTCACGCTATCGCGCATGCCGATCGTCTGCAGCCAGGGGTTATCAAGCGCCTGATCGAGTTGATAGACCGGCGCGACCGGAACGTGCCCTTCGAGCAGCGCCTGCCAATAGGCCATCGGCTGGCGCGAGAAGATCGCGTCGAGCACTTCGGTCAGCGCCGCGCGGTTGGCCAGGCGATCGGGGTTGGTCTTGAAGCGGGGATCCTGACCCAGTTCCGGCTGGCCAATCCGCTCGACCATGATGTCCCAGAACTTGGGCAGCTGGCACATCACGAACATCCAGCCGTCGGCCGCCTTGACCATCTGGCTGGGCGTGGCGCTGGGGTGCGCGGAGCGCGGGGTGCGGCCGGTCACATCGCCATTGTTCATGTACCACAGCGCCGGATAGCTGGTCTGGTGGACCGCGGCGGACAGCAGGTCGGTATCGACATCGCGGCCCTGCCCGGTCCGCTGGGCATCGACCAGCGCGGCCAGCAGCCCAATCGCCATGATCGTACCGGTCATGAAATCGACCATCGACAGACCCATCCGCTGCGGCTCGCCATCCGGATCGCCGGTCAGCGCGCAGAAGCCGGCCTCGGCCTGCATCAGGTAGTCATAACCCGGCCACTTGGACCGCGCATTGTCGCGGCCATAGGCAGAGAGGTGCGCGCAGACGATCGCCGGGTTGACGTCCTTCAGCGCATCATAAGTCACGCCCAGCTTGGCTGGCAGGTCCCCGCGCAGGTTGTTGACCATGGCGTGGCTGGTCGCGGCCAGTTCGCGCAGGATCGCCTGGCCCTCGGCCGTATTCAGATCGAGGGTGAGCGAGCGCTTGTTGAGGTTGAAGGCGTGGAAATAGACGCTTTCCCCCGGGCGGGTAAAGTGCGGCCCTACCCCGCGCGCGGTATCGCCGCCACCCTTGCCGTCCTTTCGCGGCGGCTCGATCTTGATCACTTCCGCACCCAGTTGGGCCAAGAACATCGTGCCATAGGGCCCGGCGCCGTACTGTTCGGCGCTGATGACGCGGAAGCCTGAGAGGGGAAGGTGCAGCTCGCTCACGCCGGGTTCCGTTTGACCCATTGCTTGGAGATGATCATCCGCTGCATCTCGTTGGTGCCTTCGCCGATGCACATCAGCATGGAATCGCGGTAGAACCGCTCGATGTCGTACTCCTTGGAATAGGAGTAGCCGCCATAGATGCGCATGGCTTCCTGGCTGTTGGCCACGGCTGCCTCGCTGGAAAAGTACTTGGCCATGCCGGCTTCCAGATCGCAGCGCTCGCCCTTGTCATAGGCCACAGCGGCATCCAGCGTGAGGAGGCGCGCAGCGCGGGCGCGGGTGACCATTTCCCCGATCTTGAGCTGGATCGCCTGATGCTCGCAGATCGGCTTGCCCATGGTCTGGCGCTGCTGGGCATATTCGGTAGCCAGCCGCAGCGAACCCTCGGCCAGCCCGACACCGCGCGCGGCGACGTTGATCCGGCCCAGTTCAAGTCCGCCAGTCGCCTGGAAGAAGCCTTGCCCTTCCACGCCGCCGATCAGCTGGTCAGCCGGGATGCGGTAATCCTCAAAGATCAGTTCGGCGCTGTCGATCGCCTTGTAGCCCAGCTTGTCGAACTTTTTGCCGGTGGTGAAGCCCCCAGAACCATCGGCGCGCTTGTCGGCGATAAACAGGCTCATGCCCTTGTAGCGCGGGCTGGCATCGGGATCGGTCTTGACCAGCAGCGCGAAGCACGAGCCGTTTAGTGCGTTCGAAATCCAGGTCTTGGTGCCGTTGATCACGTAATCTTCGCCATCACGGCGCGCGATGGTGCGGACGGCCTGCAGATCAGTCCCGGCATTGGGTTCGGTCAGCGCGAGGCCGCCACGGATCTCGCCGCTGGCAAACTTGGGCAGCCACTTCGCCTTTTGCGCCGGAGTGCCAAACCGCTCGACCGCGGCGGCCATGATCAGATGCGAGTTGAAGATCCCGGTGATCGCCATCCAGTAGGAGCTGATCCTCATCACGATCTTGGCATAGGTCGTCGCTGGCAGGCCCAGGCCGCCGTACTCCTGCCCGATGGTCGCACCGAACAGACCCATTTCAGCCATCTCGTGCACCAGCTGCTCGGGCCAGATGTCGTTATGGTCGTGATGCAGGATCACCGGCTTGACCGAGCGCTCGATCCAGCGATCGATCGCATCGAGGAAGGCTTCTTCCTCGGCCGGATCAATCGTGCGGCCCTGGTCGCTCATCATGTCCACGGCGGTTGCCATCTGCATTCTCCTTATTCGTCGCCAGGGCCGAAACCGCGCTTCCAGATCAGCATGATCCGCACAAAGTCGCAGACCACATCGCCGTGCTGGTTCTTGCCGATAGTCTTGATCGTCACGATCCCCTGCTGCGGGCGCTTGTCGGACTCGCGCTTTTCCAGCACTTCGGTTTCGGAATAGATCGTATCGCCCGCGAAC
>Ga0073920_1000032_pt1 | contig 28740 bp, 26 predicted proteins | sample GWRWT4_2Sept14_2_FD_70953 | JGI IMG/M metagenome (GOLD analysis project Ga0073920, IMG submission 70953) | Sand microcosm microbial communities from a hyporheic zone in Columbia River, Washington, USA - GW-RW T4_23-Sept-14 | ecosystem: Engineered > Artificial ecosystem > Sand microcosm >...
ACCGCAAGCTCTATACTGATGCCTCGCCGCTCGATCTGATCCCCTTTGCCGAAAAGGTGAAGCTGCTGGAGATGATCGACGCCGCCGCCCGCGCCCGCGATCCGCGCGTGGTGCAGGTCTCGGCCAGCCTGGCCGCGAGTTGGTCGGTGGTCGAGGTGGTCCGCCCTGACGGCTTTGTCGCCACTGACGTGCGCCCGCTGGTGCGGCTCAACGTCGGGATCGTGGCCGAACAGAACGGCCGGCGCGAGACCGGCAGCTTCGGGATCGGCGGCCGGCGGCTCTATGACGACCTGTTCGCGCCCGAGACCTGGAACCGCGCGATCGACCAGGCCCTGGCTCAGGCGCTGGTCAACCTGGAGAGCGTCGCTGCTCCCGCAGGCGAGATGACCGTGCTGCTCGGCCCTGGCTGGCCCGGGGTGCTGCTGCACGAAGCGGTCGGTCACGGGCTGGAAGGCGATTTCAACCGCAAGGGCACCAGCGCCTTTTCCGGCAAGATCGGCCAGCGGGTTGCAGCGCCGGGCGTGACCGTGGTCGATGACGGCACTCTGCTGGGCGTGAACGGCCAGGGCCGCCGCGGTTCGCTCTCGATTGATGACGAGGGCACGCCCACCAGCGAGACCGTGCTGATCGAGGACGGGATCCTCAAGGGCTATATGCAGGACCGGCTCAACGCCCGGCTGATGGGCGTGGCACCCACAGGTAATGGTCGCCGCGAATCCTATGCCCATGCCCCGATGCCGCGGATGACCAACACCTTCATGCGCGCCGGCAATGACGATCCGGCCGAGCTCCTGTCGCGCGTCAAGAAGGGCATCTTCGCCAAGAGTTTTGGCGGCGGGCAGGTCGATATCGTGTCGGGCAAGTTCGTGTTCTCCTGCACCGAGGCCTACCTGGTCGAAAACGGCAAGATCGGCGCGCCGATCAAGGGCGCGACGCTGATCGGCGACGGGCCGACCGTGCTGACCAAGGTGTCCGGCATCGGCAATGATCTGGCGATCGACGAAGGCGTCGGGATCTGCGGCAAGGGCGGCCAGTCGGTCCCGGCCGGGGTCGGCCAGCCGACCCTGCTGGTTGGCGCCCTGACGGTGGGCGGCACGGCCTGATTTGTCAGGTGCAGTTCAGGATCTTGTGTTAGTCTCGACGCCCTGACCTCTCGGAGAATCGCCATGCGTGCTCTTGCCATTGCCCTTGCCGCCACGGCGCTGGTTGCCGGTGGTGCCGCGGTTTCGGCCAAGCCCAAGTTGACCCCCGAACAGCGGCTCGAAAAGCTGCTCGACGGCCGCATCGCCGGCAAGCCGACCAGCTGCATCTCACAGTCCGACACCCGCGACATGGAGATCATCAACGGCGTGGCGCTGGTCTATCGTTCGGGCTCGACGCTCTGGGTCAACACGCCCCGCAACCCCGAAGACCTGGACGACGACGATATCCTGGTGATCCGCCCCAGCGGCAGCCAGCTCTGCCGGCTCGACATGGTCCACACGGTTGACCGGATGGGCCACTTCACCACCGGGTTCATCAACCTGGGTGACTTCGTGCCCTATCGCCGGGTCAAGCAGGCCGCGCGCTAAGCGGCAATGAGCGCCGCCCCGCGCCGCTGGGCGGCGGACCTGCTCCATTTCTGGTTTCATGAATTGCGCCCGCCGCAGTGGTTTGCCGCCGATGAAACGGTGGATGCCGCGCTGCGCCGCCGCTTTGCGCCACTGTTGCCCGGCCTGTCACGCCAGCCGCTACGCAAGTTCCTGGGCGATCCGCTGACGGCGCGCGCCGCCGTGCTGCTGTTCGACCAGGTCCCGCGCAACAGCTTTCGCGGTAGCGCCCGGGCCTTTGCGACCGACCGGCTAGCCGCGGCGATCACCCAGCGCATCCTCAAGCGCGGCTGGCACCGCCGCCTGACCCGCACCGAGCGCCAGTTCCTGCTACTGCCGCTGATGCACAGCGAGGCGATTGCCGACCAACGCCGCTCGGTCCTCCTGTTCGCCGCCAATGGTGACGCTGGGCGCAAGGGCTTTGCCCGCAGCCATTACCACATGGTCGCCCGCTTCGGCCGCTTCCCGCACCGCAATGCCGTGCTTGGCCGCCATTCAACGCCCGCGGAGATCAAGGCTGTCGCCAGCGGCAACGCCTGGTAGGCTTGACTCCCGGCCTCCTTTGTCGCATTTAGGGTGCATACCCTAAAAAGGGAATTGGGAGAGGATTGCCATGGCCACTGCTGCACTTGAACCCGCCGCCGATCCGTTCGACGTCTCGCGCCCGGAGATCTATGCCGAGGATACTTTCGAGGAAGTCTTCCGCCGCCACCGGGCCGAAGCGCCGATCCACTATGTGAAGGATTCGGGCTTTGGCCCCTATTGGTCGGTCAGCACCTACAAGCCGATCGTCCATATCGAGGCCCTGCCCAAGATCTTTTCCTCGGACTGGGAAAAGGGCGGGATCGCGATCTCCGGCAATCCGGAGATGCTCAAGCAGTACAACATGCGCGAGCCGATGTTCATCGCCATGGACCCGCCGCAGCACACTGCCCAGCGCCGCACCGTCGCGCCCAGCTTCGGCCCGTCCGAAGTGGCGGCGATGAAGGCCGAATGCGCCGCGCGCACCGGCGAAGTGCTTGACAGCCTGCCGATCGGTGAGGCCTTCGACTGGGTCCAGCGCGTCTCGATCGAGCTAACCACGGGCATGCTGGCCAAGCTGTTCGGATATCCGTGGGAACAGCGCCACCATCTCACCGAATGGTCAGACTTCGGCGGTGATGTCGAACTGATCAAGAACCCCGCGACGATCGAACTGCGCCTCGCCAAGATGCAGGAAATGGGCATGGCCTTTGCCGCGCTGTGGCAGGAACGGATGGCCAATCCGGGCAAGGACCTGATTTCGGTCATGCTGAAGTCCGATGCCATGCGCGAGATGGCGCCGGAGGAGTTCATCGGCAACCTGATCCTGCTGATCGTGGGCGGCAATGACACCACCCGCAACTCGATGTCATCCTATGCCTATGGCCTGAACAAGTATCCGGACGAGCGCGCCAAGCTGGAAGCCAATCCGGCGCTGATCCCCAATGCCGTGCAGGAACTGATCCGCTGGCAGACCCCGCTGGCTCACATGCGCCGCACCGCCGCGGTCGATACCGAGCTGGATGGCCACCAGATCAAGGCCGGCGACATGGTGGTGATGTGGTACATCTCCGCCAACCGCGATGAGAGCGTGTTCACGGACGGCGAGCACATCCGCGTCGAGCGCGAGAATGCCCGCCGCCACCTGTCGTTCGGTTACGGCATCCACCGCTGCGTCGGCGCGCGCGTCGCCGAACTGCAGCTGGTCACCCTGCTGGAGGAAATGGCCAAGCGCCGCCTGCGCGCGAACGTAATCGGCGAGCCGACCCGGGTCCCGGCTTGCTTCGTCCACGGGTACAAGTCACTGACGGTCGAGCTATCGCGTTACTGATGAAAACCAGGGACCGCATTGTCGTCACCGCGCAGCGCCTGTTCAACGAGGCAGGCTATGGCGCGGTGACGACAGCCGCGCTGGCCGAACGGCTCGGCATGGCCGAGGGCAACCTGTGGTACCATTTCAAGACCAAGCGGGCGCTGCTCGATGCCATCGGGGAGCGCTTTGCCGCTGCGATCGAGGCGCGGCTGGCGCTGGAGCCAGAGGGCGATCCGGTTGAGGCCTATGCCCGGCTGCTGCGCATGATGATGGCGGAGTTCCGCGACTTCCGCTTCCTCTACCGCGACCAGCCGGCCTATGGCGACCATGCCGCCGTGATCGCCGAGCACGCCGCCGACTGGACCCGGCAGACCTTTACCCAGATCGAGGCCTATCTGGCGGCGCTGGCCAGCGCTGGCGCGCTTGACCTGCCGCCAGCGCGGCTGGCTGACGTGGCCGTCAACGCCACGATCCTGCTGCGCTATGGCCTGGAGCATGAGCGCGAGCTGGGCGCGGCGACCGCCAGCGGCACCGGCGCGGTCCGCCGCACCCTGCTGCGCCACCTGACCCTGTTCGAACATGCCCTCGCGCCGGCCGCCCTCGCCCGGCTCAAGGCCGCGATCGAAGCGATCGAGGCGGAGGCCCCGCTGGCGGCTTAGGGCCGCGAGATCACGCCAAGCTCCGTCACCCCGGGCCTTGACCCGGGGTCCCGCTGTTGATCGCTCGCAGGAAGGTAGCTGGACCCCGGATCAAGTCCGGGGTGACGGTTTAAAGGCTAGGGCCAGCGTTCGGTATCGTGATCGGGATGCTGACGGTTGCTGGCCTTGATCGCCCCTGCCCAATCGGCCTGGCTCGGCTGCTCGGTTTCGCCGAAATCAGGCACTTCGGATAGCTCGAAGAACCAGGGCATCCGACCCTCGGTTCCGTCATGCGTCACCGGCTTGAAGGCAGCGGGATCGTCGAGCGAACCGAGCGTGACCGAAACGTGCGCGCCCGTCACATTCTCATAGAACAAGGGCGTGCCGCACTGGCTGCAGAACCCCCGATCGATTTCAGCCGAGGAGCGCCAGCGCCCAGGCAGCCCCCGCGTCCAGGCCAAGGCATCGCGCGGGACGGCAACCAGCGCCGCGAACAGGCCCCCGACCGCCTTCTGGCACATCCGGCAATGGCACAGGTGGGCATTGTCCATCACCGCCGAGGCGGCATAGCGCACCGCCCCGCACTGGCACCCGCCGGTAATCTGCCGCTCGATCCGCTGCATCGCCCAAGTCCTTGCAAAGGTTGGACCGCAGTCTAACCTGACAGATGAACCCTGCAAACGGAGCATTCGTATGACCACCCCCCAGGCCCCGATCGATTCCCCGTTCGGCTACCGCTCAACCGCGCTGCAGGTGGTCCAGGGCATCGACCTGTCGGGCAAAACCGCCTTCGTCACTGGCGGCTATTCCGGCCTGGGGACCGAGATCGTGCGGGCGCTGACCTCGGCCGGGGCGCGGGTGCTTGTCGGCGCGCGGCGGCCGGACAAGGCGGCGGAGGATCTGGCCGGTGTTAACGGCGTGGTCGAGATCCTCGAACTCGATCTGTCCGATCCCGCCTCGATCGATGCCTGCGCGGCCGAAGTCACCAGTCGCACCGACCGGCTCCACATCGTGATCAACAATGCCGCGATCATGGCCTGCCCGCTGGCCCGTGATGCGCGCGGCTATGAAAGCCAGTTTGCCACCAATCACCTTGGCCACTTCCAGCTCTCCGCGCGGCTCTGGTCGCTGCTCAAGGCCGCGAACGGCGCGCGGCTGGTATCGGTCTCCTCGATCGGCCACCGGCTGAATGGGCTGTCCGTGGAAGACCCCAATTTCGAGCATCGCGACTATGACAAGTGGGTGGCTTACGGTCAGGCCAAGTCTGCCAATGCGCTGTTTGCGCTGGAGCTTGATCGCCTGGGCGCACCCCACGGCGTGCGCGCCTTTGCCGTCCATCCCGGCGGGATCGTCACCCCGCTGCAGCGCCACCTGACGATGGACGAGCAGAAGGCGATGGGCTGGTTCGACGAGCACGGCACGGTCAACCCGATGTTCAAATCGACCGAGGAAGGCGCCGCGACCGCAGTCTGGTGCGCCACTTCGCCGCTGCTCGACGGCATGGGCGGGGTCTATTGCGAGGATAGCAATGTTGGCGCGCCTGTGGGCGATCCGCCGCCGCGCGCCAGCGGGGTCTGGCCGCACATCCGCGATGCGGCGCTGGCCCAGGCGCTGTGGGACAAGTCCGAGGAGATGACCGGGGTAAGCTTCCGCCCGTGATCCGCACCGCGCTGCGCTGGCTGCTGGCACTGTTCTATGGCGCGGCGGGGGTGATTCATGTGGCTCGCCCTGCCCCGTTCCTGACGATCATGCCGACCTGGGTGCCCGCGCCCGCGCTGGTCGTGCTGCTTACGGGCATTGCGGAGATCGCCGGGGCGATTGGGCTGGTCCAGCCGTGGTCAGTGCGCTTGCGCCGCGCTGCCGGTTGGGGGCTGGCCGCCTATGCCCTCTGCGTCTGGCCGGCCAATTTCCAGCACCTGCTCAACGATCTGGCGCGGCCCGACGGCGGGCTGGGTCTGGGCTATCACGTCCCCCGCCTAGCCTTCCAGCCGGTTCTGATCTGGCTGGCGCTCTGGGTGTCTGGCGCAACCGACTGGCCGTGGCGCGCCCGCGCCGCTAAGACCGGGGCATGACCACAGGCATTCTCGTCCTCACCACCGGCGGCACGATCGACAAGAACTATTTCGACGCACTGTCGGAATACCAGATCGTCGACAGCGGCATCCCGGCCTTGCTGGCCGAAGCGCGCGTCGCGCTGCCGTTCCGGGTGGTCGAACTGATGCGCAAGGACAGCCTGGAACTGACCGAGGCCGACCGCGCCCTGATCGCCAGCGCCGCATGCGAGGCACCGGAAAGCCGGATCGTCGTGACCCACGGCACCGATACGATGACCGAGACCGCCAAGGTCCTCGCGGCCGAAGTGCCGGGCAAGACGATCTGCCTGACTGGCGCCCTCAGCCCGGCGCGATTTTCCGAAACAGACGCAGGCTTTAACCTGGGCATGGCCTTCGCCACCGCGCAGGTCGCCGCGCCGGGGGTCTATATTGCGATGAGCGGGCAGGTGTTCGACGGGCTGAAGGTCAAAAAGGACCGCGCCGCCGGGAAGTTCGTCGCCTTATAGGGGCTCAGGCGAGAGCTGGCGGCCGAGGGTGGACACCACGCCGTCGATATCGAGCCCCACGGCCTTGGCATAGGCTTTGGCAAAGCCGACGATGTAGACCCGGCCAACGAAGACCGAGAAATCGTCCTGCTCCAGCGCATGGAGAAAGCGCGTGCTGACCTTGGTCCGCTCCGCCAGATCGGCAATCGAGAGATTGTTGGCGACCCGCGCGCACATCAGCGCCGCGCCCACACTCTCACTCTCGGCAACAAGGCCTTTGTATTCTTCGCGACCCATTGGCTTTCCCCCAGGAAAACTCTTTGTTTTGAGGGCTAAGCGAATCGCCCCTGAGAGGAGTTTACCTTAAGTTATCCACAGGGTCGAATCATGATGTCGCGTCAGATCGCGGGCGCCTCGAACTGGCGGATCGGCGGGATCATCTTCCACCACCACAGCGCGCCCAGTGCCGGGACCAGCGCGGTCAGGGCGAAGGCATAGCCATAGCCGTCCAGCTTATCGATCATCAGCCCGGTCAGCACCGGGCCAATGATCCCGGCGGCATTGCCGACCGCATTCTGCAGACCGATCCAGACCCCGGCGGCCTTGGGCCCGGAGAACATCTGGCCTATCGCGAAGAGGTTGGTCGAGGTCAGACTGCTGGCCAGCCCCGCCAGCACCAGGCAGGCGCCGACCTGCACTGGACCTTGCGCGGAATAGACCGAACCGATTGCCACGGCGGCCAGGGCCTGGCCCGCGATCATCATGCCCCGGCGGACCCGCGCCTCGTCCGCCCCGGCTTGCACCCAGCGGTCCGAGACATGGCCCATCACCAGCGCCATGATCCCCTGCACGGCAAAGCCCAGCGTGGTCAGGAAGGTCATCTCGCCAATCGAAAAGCCGCGCGACTTGACCAGGTAGAGCGGCAGCCAGGTCAGCAGGAAATAGAAGCCGTAATTGGTGCAGAAGTGCCCTACCCCCATCAGCCAGACCGCCGGCACGCGGACGATGGTGCGCAGCGGCACCGGATCGACCACCGGCACGCTGACGCTGCGGGTGCGCAGCGGCGCGGCGACATAGTGCCAGGGCACCAGCCAGATCAGCGTGACCGCCCCGAAGATCCAGAAGATCGGCCGCCAGCCCATCTCCTCCAGGATCAGCCCGCCGGTCAGCGTCCCCACCGCTGGGCCAAGCGCCAGCGCGGCGGCGACCATGGCATTGGCCATCCCGCGGTTGGTCGCGGGCACCTCGGCGGCGAAGATCTTCGAGCTGCCGGGAAAGGCGATGCTCTCTCCCAGCCCCAGGATCAGCCGCAGGACGATCAGCAGGACTATCCCATGGACGAAGCCCATCAGCAGCGTCGCCACGGCCCACAGCGCAATCCCGCCGGCGAACAGGCGGTAGACGCAGTACCGGTCGCACAGCCAGCCGACGAACAGGCAGAGCGGCGCATAGACCCAGAAGAAGGCGGAGACCGCCGTGCCGAACCCGGTGGCAGACAGCTCCAGTTCGGCCTTCATCAACGGCGCGGCAATGCCGATGGCGCCGCGATCAACATAGTTGAGCAGGACCGACAGCGCGATCAGCACCACCAGCCAGTTGAGCCGTGCCGCACTGATCCGGCTGCCTTGCGCGCTGCTTGCCATGTGATCACCCCCCGGTTGCAGAGCAGGCTATCAGCAATTGCGCGCTTGGCGAGGGAAAACGCGGTCGAGCGCTCAGCCGTAGAACCGCGCGCGGAAGCGGTCGGTGTGGTGCGCGAGGTTGGTGTGGCTTTCGATCATCGCCCGCATCGGGCTGGCGAACTCGGGGTAGCGGATATTGGCGAGAAGGCTGAAGACGGTCGCATCGGCAAGGCCAGGTTCGGCGCCGAAGAACCAGTCCTGTTCGCCCAGCATGCCCGCCAGCGCGCCCAGATCGCGGCGGGCGATGGCCTGGATGTCATCGTCCGAATGCAGCCCCATCCCGTGGCCGGCGAGCTGCTTCTTGACTCCGCGCCGCGCCATCGGGGCGAGCAGTGCGCGGACCGGCGCGGCGATCTCACCCAGGACCGAGCCTTTGAGGATCGGCCAGTTCTCCTCGCGGACCCAGCGGTCGTAAACCATCGCCCAGTAGAGGTTCTCCTCGACCAGCCGCTGGATCGCCACCGCCTGCCCGCGCTGAGCCGGGGTCAGCGCGGCATCGGGATCGATCCCGAAGCGCTCGATCAGGTAAGCGATGATAAAGGCGGAATCGCCGATCGTGCGGCCCTCATGCTCGATCCACGGGGCCTTCTTCTTTGGCCCGGCAAAGGGCGTGGCGGCGGTGACCGAGCGGTGTGGAATCCCCGTCATCCGCAGGAAGGCATCAAGCTTCAGGCAGAACGGGCTGACCGAAACGAGCCCCCAGCGGCCGGGCAGGTGATAGGCTGTCAGCTCGCTCATGATCGCTGCCCCCGTTATGCGTCGTGAATGAAGCTCATCTTGTTGCCGTCCGGATCACGGACATAGGCACCGTAGAAATTGGGACCGTACATCGGCCGCGGACCCGGCGCGCCTTCGCAGGTGCCGCCGTGGGCGAGCGCGGCCGCGTGGGCAGCATCTACCTCTGCTGGCGAGGCGCAGCGCAGCCCCGGCATCGAGCCGTTGGCCGGCGTCGCGGCCTGCTTGTCATGCGGCGGAGCGACCCAAGCGCGAGTATCGTTGCGGAACTTGTAGCAGAAGGTGAAGCCCGCATAGTCAGCATCAAGCGTGCCGCCCAGCACCGGAAACACTGCGTCATAGAAGGCGCGCGCGCGGGCCAGATCGTTGGTGCCGATCATGACGTATTCGATGGACATGGTGAGCTCTCCTGCCGTTCCTTTACCAGAACATTGCAGGAACGGTGCGGCCGGTCAAGTCGCGTCAGCGGCTCATTGCGCCGCAGGGTTTACTCCCACTCGATCGTCCCCGGCGGCTTTGACGTATAGTCATAGACCACGCGGTTGATGCCCTTAACCTCGTTGATGATCCGGGTCGCGACGCGGCTGAGGAAGGCGGCGTCGAAGGGATAGATGTCGGCGGTCATGCCGTCGGTGCTGGTCACGGCGCGCAACGCGCAGACGTTGTCGTAGGTCCGGCCATCGCCCATCACGCCCACGGTCTTGACCGGCAGCAGCACGGCGAAGGCCTGCCAGATCGCGTCATAGAGCCCGGCGTTGCGGATTTCCTCGAGGTAGATCGCATCGGCCTTGCGCAGCACGTCGCAGCGCTCGCGCGTCACTTCGCCGGGAATGCGGATCGCCAGGCCCGGCCCGGGGAACGGATGCCGGCCCACGAAGATCTCGGGCAGGCCGAGCTCGCGGCCGAGTTCGCGGACCTCGTCCTTGAACAGTTCGCGCAAGGGCTCGACCAGTTGCATGTTCATGCGTTCCGGCAGGCCGCCGACATTGTGGTGGCTCTTGATCGTGACCGACGGCCCGCCGGTGAAGGAGACAGATTCGATCACGTCGGGATAGAGCGTGCCCTGGGCCAGGAACTCCGCGCCGCCGATCTGCTTGGCCTCGGCCTCGAACACGTCGATGAAGGTCTTGCCGATGAATTTGCGCTTGGCTTCAGGGTCGGTGACGCCTTCCAGCCCGCCCATGAACAGCGCGGAGACATCCTTGTGGATCAGCGGGATGTTGTAGTGGCCGCGAAACAGGCTGACGACCTGCTCGCTTTCGCCCAGCCGCATCAGCCCGTGATCGACGTAGACGCAGGTCAGCTGCTCGCCGATCGCCTCGTGGATCAGCACGGCGGCAACAGCGGAATCGACTCCGCCCGACAGGCCGCAGATCACCTTGCCCTTGCCGACCTGAGCGCGGATTTCCTCGATCTTGGTCTTGCGGAACTCGGCCATGGTCCAGTCCCCGGCCAGGCCGCAGACATGGCGGACGAAGTTCTTGAGCAGCTTGCCGCCGTCGGGCGTGTGAACCACCTCGGGGTGGAACTGCATCGCGTAGATGCGCTTCTCGTCGTTGGCGATCACCGCAAAGGGCGCGCCGGGCGAGCTGGCGACCGGGCGGAAGCCGGGGGCGAGCGCGGTAACCTTGTCGCCATGGCTCATCCACACCTGGTGCGTTTCGCCCTCGCTCCACAACCCGTCGAACAGTGCGCAGCGATCCGAAATCTCGATAAAAGCGCGGCCGAATTCGCCGCTGTCGCCCAGCAGCACCTGCCCGCCCAGCTGGTGCATCAGCGCCTGCTGGCCATAGCAGATCCCCAGCATCGGCAGGCCGCTGTTCAGGATCTCGTCGGGAATGCGCGGGCCGCCCTCATCGAGCACCGAAGCGGGCGAGCCCGAGAGGATGATCCCCTTCGGCTGCATCCGCTGGAAGGCCGCGGCGGCGAGGCTGAACGGCGCAATCTCGGAATAGACCCCGGCCTCGCGCACGCGGCGGGCGATCAGCTGGGTAACCTGGCTGCCGAAATCGACGATCAGGATGGAATCGGAGGGCTGGATAGTCATGGTCGGCGGATAAGCATGGCGCTGGCCGCTGGCAAGGGCGGGTAAGCCCCCTGCCAACACTTGATGCGAGTCAATGATCGCAGCCGCATTGCTGGCATTCTGCGCTGGGGGAGTAGATCCAATGGCAGAAGCACCGCAACCGCCCTATCCGCGATTTCCCGTGGCGCGGGACCTGGCCTGGCGCGACCTGCGCGCCGCCCTGGCCGCTGGTGCGCGCGATTTCCTGGCCCATCCGCTTTACGGCCTGTTTTTTGCCGCGATCTATGTCGCGGGCGGGCTGGGCGCGGCCTATGCCCTGATGACCAAGGGCGCAAGTGCCTGGCTGATCCCGCTCGCCGCTGGCTTCCCGCTGATCGCGCCGTTCACGGCCGTCGGCCTCTACGAAGTCAGCCGCCGGCGCGAGGCCGGCTTGCCGTTGTCGTGGGGCGGCGTGCTCGGCGCATTGCGCGGACGCGGTGATGACCAGATCATGCTGATGGGCGGGTTCATCTTCGTCGGCTTCACCTTCTGGATCATCCTGGCCCACGGCATCTTCGCGATCTTCGCGGCGCAGCTGGGCGCGGGCGGCGAATCGCTCGCCATGCTGACGACCCCGACCGGCCTGGCCATGCTGGCCGTCGGCAGTGCGGTGGGGGCCGCGGTCTCCTTCGTATTCTATGCCATCACCGTGATCAGCCTGCCGATGCTGGTCGACCGCGATGTCGATTTCCTTACCGCGATCATCACCAGCCTCCGCGCGATCCAGGCCAACCGCGGCGTGCTGCTGGCCTGGGCCGTGTTTATCGCCGCCACCCTGTTCGCGGCGATGGTCCCGGCTTTTGCCGGTCTGCTGGTGGCGCTCCCCGTGTTGGGCCACGCCACCTGGCACCTCTACCGGCGGACGGTAAGCGAGCGCCCAGCCTAGCGCGGCTTCACCGGCACCAGTTCGCGCAGGTCGGTCTTGAGCAACTTGCCGATGTGGCTGCGGGGCATATCGCCGATCGCATAGAGCTCCGCCACGCGCTGGGTTTTGCCGAGGCGGCTGTTGGCGGTGCTGCGGATATCCTCCAGCGCGTCTTCGCCCACGCCGGGCCTCAGCACGACGAAGCCGACCGGGGTTTCGCCCCACTTCTCGGACTGGACCCCGACCACGGCAGCTTCGACCACGCGCTCGTCCTTGGCGAGTTCGCCTTCCAGGTCGATCGGGAAGATGTTGAACCCGCCCGAGATGATCACGTCCTTGGTCCGCCCGACCAGCTCGACAAAACCGTCCGCATCGACCCGGCCGACATCGCCCATCCGCTGCCAGACCGAACCGTCCTCGGGATCGATCCAGTAGCCCTCGCGGGTCTTTTCGGGCTGGTTCTTGTAGCCGAGCATCATCGTCGGGCTCTTGCCGACCAGTTCGCCGGGGGTGCCGGGCGGCACTTCCTGCAGGTTCTCGTCCACCACTTTCAGGAAATGCCCCGGCGCGGGCTTGCCGACGGTGTGGAGCTTGTCCGGGTGTTCGTGGACCGGGAAGATGCAGGCCACCCCGCCCTCGGTCATGCCATAGATCTCGATCAGGCCGCCGGGCATCCGCCGCAGCACTTCGCCCTTGAGATCGGCCGGGAACGGCGCGCTGGTGCAGTACTTCATCTTCATCGACGAGAGGTCGTAATCGTCAAAGCGGTCGAACTGCATCAGCCGGCGGTACTGGACCGGGACCAGCATGGTATGGGTGATCCGTTCGGCCTGGGCGCGTTCGAGCCACTTTTCGGTATCGAACTTGCCCATCAGCGAGACGTAGCCGCCCGAATACATCGTCGGCAGAAACACGGCCATGGTGGTGTTGGAATAGAGCGGCGTTGAAGTGAGCGTGCGGCTGTCTGCACCATAGTTGAGCGAGGCGCGGTAGGTCATCTGCCGCCAGCGCATGCCGTGGCTGTGAACGATGCCCTTGGGGATGCCGGTGGTGCCGGAGGAGTAGATGATGTTGAGCGGATCGGCATCGTCCGGCTCGAACGGCGCGGCCTTGGTCCCTTCTGGCGCCATGAACTGGTCGAGTTCTTCATCCAGCACGATCTGGTTGGCGACCGGCAGGGTAAAACCGCCAAGCTCGGTCAGCTTGGCGCGATCGATGAACAGGTGGATCGCGCCCGAATCCTTGGCCATGCCGGCGAGCTGTTCGGGGCTGGCGCTAGTTGTCAGCGGTGCGGCGCAGCCCCCGGCGCGGATCGCGGCGAGGTAGATCAGCGCATAGTTGACGGTCGTGGTGCCGAGGATCGCCACGGCCTGTCCGCGCTGCAGTCCATCGACCTGGAGCCGCGCGGCAATCCGCTCGACCTGGTCGGCTGTCTCACGCCACGAGAGCGTAGTCGTGCCATCGTAAAGCGCCGGGGCATCGCCGCGATATTCGCCCCAGGCGGCGATCAGGCCGGGGAAGGAGCCGAAGGGCTGGTCAAGCTGGGCGGCGGGATCGGCGATCATCGGCGGGCTTCCTCTCTGGCGATTCTGTTTCTTTCTCCCAAGCAAGCAGGCCAGCCCCATGCAAGCGCTGACTGCGCCGGGCGCTGGTTACGGAGGGGTAAATTTTCAAGTTGCAAACTTTGCAACAGATATCCCGCCCTTTGCACTGGTAATCTCTACCAGAATACTTATGTTGCAAATGCGAACTGAATGAGCAGTCGCACAACACAAGAGGAGCACACAATGCGTAGCATCGCCGCCTTTGTGCTGCCGATCATCGCCGCTCTCACGACGAGCGGTCTGATGTTCTCCGCCACCATCGCCTGATTTTTCAGGCGTCCCGCGCGGACAGCACATTCCCAAGCAAAAGGCCGTCGCGCCCATTCGGCGCGGCGGCCTTTCGTTTAGGTGGCCGGATCGCGCGCCTTGTCGAGCACCTCGCGTAGCTGGCGCAATAGGGCCAGCAGTCGCTCCTGTTCGGCCAAGTCCAGCGCTGCGCCGACCAGCGGCAACAGCGGCGTGACTGCTGCAATCGAAGCTTGTCGCATCTTCTCACCCGCAGCGGTCAGCCGCACTTGCTTGGCGCGCCCGTCGGCGGGATCATCCCCAATCGCTACCAACCCGCGCCTGGCTAGCCGGCTCAGCGTGCTGGTCATCGTGGCGCGGCTGACCTGCATCGCCGCCGCGATCGTACCGGGCGACTGGCTGGGTCGCGCCCGGCGCGAGAGGTGGTGCAACACGCCAAACTGGGCCCGGGTCAGGCCGGCTGGCAATGCCCGTTCAAAGGCGGCGCTGCCAAGCTGGTCGATGATGCCGATCTCGGTGAACAGCTGAAAGGCCAGGGGATCGTCAGTCATGCGCGCAGGTGTGCCTCCAGCGGGTAGCGCGCGGCCGGGCGGACCGGATCGGCCAGCCCCAGTCGCGCCAACATCTGCAGCCTTTGCCCCGGCTGGGGCGCCAGCAGCCGATGGGCCTGAGCATAGAGTTCTGCCATCTCCGGATATTCCTGCAAGGACTGACTGAGCGGATGGACGGCAATGCCCGCGGCCGCTGCGCGCAGGGTCAGCCGCGCATAGCTGCGTCCTGCGGCGATCTGGCTGGCGCGGCTGTTGTCCGGCGTGACGATCCAGCCGGCGGCGGGGATCGAGCCATAGGTCCGTTCCAGGTCCTCCAGCCCCAGCCGAAAGGCAGTGCTGGCCGGATCGGCCAGGCTGGTCCGGGTCGTCATGCCCAGCAGCGCGGTGCCTTCGATCATCGGGCCTGACAAGGCCAGGCCATCGGGCTGCGCATCGATTTCCGCCGCGCCGATCCGCATCAGGTCGATGCTTTCCTTGTGCGCGGACGGCGTGTGCATTTCGCGCGTGATCGCAGCAACGGCAAGCTCGCGCAATTGGCCGAGCAAAGCCGGGTCTTCACTCAACGTCACTCCCGGTTCGGTCAGGGCAGCGAGCTTGCCCGGTGGCAGTGCGCGATAGACCTGCCGATTGGTCCGCCGCACAGCGATGGCCGCCAGCAGCGGATCGGGGCGGAGCGCGGCATCGGCGACGAAGCGCAGCCGCGCCACCGGCCGCTCATCCAGCCGCGGTTGGGGTTCGCCTTCGGGGAACGGCTGCACCTCCAGCCGGTAGCCGCGCTGGCTCGCGGCGATGCTGGCCAGTTCGATAAAGGTGCCAAACCCGATCAAGATCTGGCGGTCGAACGGGTCAGTCTGCGGTAGCCGCTTGGCCAGATCGCAGGTCAGCACGGCGCTGTCCTGACCCTCCAGCCGGATCAGCCAGGGCTGGCGGTTATGCGGATTGGGGGCGAGGATGGCGTGGCGGAAGGCATCGAGCCGGGGATCGGCGACCGGCTGGTCCAGCCCGGCCCACGGCGCAATCGCAGTTTCCGGTTGGCGCAGCACCCGCCAGGTCCCGGCTGCCGCCCCGGCAACCAGTGCCCCGCCCAGCCCGATGATGATCTGCCGACGCGATGCCATGGCGCTCTCCCGATATGATTCGATGTCAAACTATATAGTTCGATATCAAATTATATCGGGAATGCAAAGCGCGCTGACGGACCGCGCGCCGGATTACTTGCCCGCGTAAGCTGCGACCAGTTCGCCCAGGAAATCGCGGCCGGTGTAAAGCGCCGCCACTTCCAGCCGTTCGTTGAGGCCGTGGACGCCATTGCCATCGCTATCGCCCCACATCCCGGGCACGCCGTAAGTCGGAATGCCGACCGCGCCGAGGAAGGTGGCGTCGGTATAGCCATTGGCCATCACCGGCACGAGCGGCACGCCGGGGAAGTACTTGGCGACCAGCTTGCGCGCGGGTTCGACCACCTTGGGATCGAGTGGCGGGTTGGGCGGGCTGGGCCGCAGCGGTGCCAGAGCGGTGACGCTGACGCCGGGATCGCCGATGATGGTCGAGAGCTCCTGCCGGATCGCCTCGACCGAATGGCCCGGGAAGATCCGGCAGTTGATATTGGCCTGGGCCCGCTGCGGCAGGGCGTTGCGGGCGTGGCCGGCGTCCAGCATGGTCGCGACGCAGGTCGTGCGCAGGTTAGAATGGAGGAACGGTTCGGCGTTGACGACCGCCTCGGCCGCCTTGTCGGCCGGGTTTTCGGCCAGAGCGACCATCGCTTTGCCCACCGCATCGCCGCGCCCGGCGCCCGCCACCTTGAAATAGGTCCGGGTGGTGTCGGTGAATTCCAGCGGGAAGCTGTGCGCTTCGATCTTCTTGAGCGCGCCGGCCAGCTGGTAGATTGCGTTGTCCGGCCGGGGGACCGAGCTGTGGCCGCCCGGATTGCGGGCTTCGAGCTGGTAATTGGCGAAGGTCTTTTCCCCAACCTGGATCGCCTGCTCGACCACCTTGCCGCCCTTGGCCACGGCCTTGCCATCGGTCCCGCCGCCGCCGCCTTCGTTGAGCGCGAATTCGGCGTCGATCAGCTCGCGCTTGTTGGCGGCGAGCCATTCGGCCCCGTTGAAGGCGCCGTTTGTTTCCTCGCCGCAGGTCAGCGCCAGCTTGAGCGTGCGCTTGGCCCTGGTGCCGGCCTTGGCGTGCTGGATCAGGATATCGGTCCAGATCGCGGCCAGACCCTTGGTGTCGGACGTGCCGCGGCCATAGAAATAGCCGTCCTCCTCGATCAGGGTGTAGGGATCGCGCTCCCAGTCCGCGCGCTTGGCGGCGACCACGTCGATATGGGCGATCAGCAGCAGCGGCTTCAGCACCTTCGAGCTGCCGGGCAGGACCGCGACCAGCCCGCCATCCTTGGGATGGGCGGGATCGGCGAAGAGGGTCAGCTGGTCATCCTTAAACCCGGCCGCCTTCATCCGCGCCGCCACGCGCTCTGCCCCCAGGGTGCAGCTGCCAGTGGTGATCGAGGTGTCGGTCTCGATCATTTCCTTGAACAGGTCGCGCAGCTCGGCCTTTTGGGGCGAGAGCGGTGCTGGCTGATTCTGGCTCTGGGCCAGCGCGCTGGTCGCTGCCAGCGCAAAGGCCAGCGTGATCCCGGTTTTCAGCATGTGCATTTCCCCTCAGCGCCCCTTGGGGCTGGCATAGGCCTTGACCAGTTCAGTCAGCATGTCGCGCCCGGTATAGACCGCCTTGACGATCGCCCGCTCGTTCAGCCCGTGCGCGCCGTTGCCATCGGGATCGCCATAGAGCCCCGGCGGACCATAGGACGGAATGCCGATCGCGCCGAAATAGATCCCGTCGGTCCCCCCGGTCGACATCATCGGCACCAGCGGCACGCCGGGATAGTACTTCGCCACCAGCTTCTCGGCCGGTTCGAGAATCGCCTTGGTCAGCGGCGGCGGCACGGCGATCGGGCCGCGATCATCAACCTTCACCACAGTCATGCGCGGATCGGCGATCACCTGCTCCAGCGTCTTGCGGACCTCTTCATAGCCCACGCCCGGGAAGATCCGGCAATTGATCAATGCCCCGGCGCGCTGCGGCAGGGCGTTGTTGGCATGGCCGCCATCAAGCTGGGTCGCAACGCAGGTGGTGCGCAACATCGAGTGATACATCCGGTCCTTGTCGAGCACCGCGACGGCCGCCTTGTCCTGCGGGTTGGCGACCACGGCGAGCATCGCCTTGCCCATTTCGTCGGTCCGGCCAGCGCCCAGCCGCGAGAAGTAGGCCCGCGTGGTATCATTGAGCATGACCGGGAATTCGAACTCGCGCAGCTTCACCAGGGCATCGGACAGCTCGTAGATCGCGTTGTCGCGGATCGGGATCGACGAGTGGCCGCCCGGATTGGTCGCCTCGATCCGGTAATTGCCGACAGTCTTTTCGCCGACGTGGAGGTTCTGGGCGACGACCGTGCCCTTGCCGTCGGTGCGCCCGCCGCCGCCTTCGTTGAGGACGAATTCGGCATCGATCAGGTCGCGCCGGTTCTCGGTCAGCCAGCGCGCGCCGTTGAAGGCCCAGCTGGTTTCCTCACCGCAGGTCAGCGCCAGCTTGATCGTCCGCTTGGGCTTGTAGCCTTCGGCCCGGAAGCGTTCGAGCATGTCGACCCAGATCGCCGCCAGCGCCTTCATGTCCGAGGTGCCGCGGCCATAAAAATAGCCGCCTTCCTCGAACAGGGTGTAGGGGTCGCGGGTCCAGTCCTCGCGCTTGGCCACCACCACGTCGATATGGCCGAGCAGCAGCATCGGCTTCAGCGTCTTGGAGGTGCCGGGGAAGACGGCGACGATGCCGCCTTCCTTCGGGTGATCCGGCACGGAAAACTGCGTCAGCTCAGCCTTGGTAAAGCCGTTGGCCAGCATGTGCGCTTCGATCTTGCCGGCCAGCGCGGTGCAGCTGCCGGTCGTGATCGAGGTGTCGGTTTCGACCATCTCCTTGTAGAGCGCGCGGAACTTGGCCCTATCCGGAGACAAGGCGCCCGGCGGCAGCGTGTCCTGGGCCTGGGCCGCAGCCCCGACCAGACCCAGCACCAGCGCCGAAGCGATCCCCAATAGTTGTGCCTTCACTGCAATCCCCTTCCCTGTCCCGGTTCAGCGTGGTGGCTGAAAGTCCTTCTCGCCGGCCTGCCACAGCACGAAGCTGTAGATATCGGCCCACATTGCGTCGCGCTGGCTGCGGGTCGAACCCATGCCGTGGCCGGCGCCGAAATCGATCCGCAGCATCACCGGCTCACCGCTGGTGGTCGCGGCGGCCATCCGGGCGGCATATTTGGCACTGTGGAACGTGGCGGCGCGCGGATCGTTGAGGCCGCTCACCACCAGCGTCGCCGGGTACTTCGTGCCCGCCTTGATGTGCTGATAGGGATCGAGATCGAACATCGTCTTGAAAGTGGCCGCATCGGCGATCGGCCCGCCCCATTCGGGGATGTCGGCGTTATTCTGTTCCGACACGTAGCGCACCGGATTCATGAAGCCGACATTGGCGATCGCGCCGGTGAACAGATCGGGCCGGGCGTTGACCGCCTGCCCCACCATCACCCCGCCGGCCGAAGTGCCGATGATGCTCATCAGCTGCGGCGTGGTCAGCTTGGTCTTCACCAGTTCTTCAGCGACATCGATCGCATCGTTCCAGGTATTGGCCTTGGTCGGGCCGCGGCCACCATAGTGCCAGTCACGCCCGAACTCACCCCCGCCGCGAACATTGGCGAGGACATAGCTGCCGCCGCGATCGAAGAATGGCACCAGCGACGTCTGGAAGAACGGCAGGTAGGAACTGCCGTAGGCGCCATAGGCTTCAACCAGCAGCGGCCCGGGGCCCTGCATCGCACGGCCCTTGCGCGAGATTACAGTATAGGGGACCTTGGTCCCGTCGCGCGCGGTCGCCGTCAGAGTGCGGGCTTCATAGCGCGAGGGATCATAACCTTCAGGGCTGCTGGTCAGGTCCATCCGATGCAGCGCGCCATCGGGGGTCATGTGGTAGATGCCGATGGGTGTCAGCCAGCCGACCAGGCCGACGAATGCTTCCCCCGTCCGCTCATCCTTGCTGAGCAGGTTGACCGTCCCGGCAAAGGGCAGTGTCACCCGCGTGACGCGGCCATCGGCAGCGATCCGCCACAGCCCGTTCTGCCCGCCCTCGATCGTCGAGACCAGCACCGCATTGCCCAGCGCCAGCATCCGCTCGATCACCGGATTGCCCGGCAACTTGATCTCACGCGCGGTCGCCAGATCGGGCTTGGCTAGCGGGGTCACCAGGATCTTGCCGTTGGGGGCATCGCGCGTGGTCTTGATCCACAGGTCGGTGCCCAGCACTTCGCCGCCCTCGATCTGGGCTTCGTAATCGCCCACCCGGCGCCATTCCGGCTTGCCCGCCAGCAAGGCCGTGCGGCTAGCCAGATAGAGCTTCGATTCGCGCCGCCCGTCGAACACCGCGAAGACCGCCGTGTCGGTCTTGCGGTCGAACTCAACAATCGCAAAGTCATTGGGGGCGAGCGCCACCGGAGCCTTGGTGCGATCGAACAGCAGCGGGTCAGGCCCAGTGCTGCCCAGCTTGTGCAGCTTCGACACGTTGTTGAGGTAGTAGCTGGGCGTGCCCTGCTCACCGGTCATCTGGAGATAGCCGAACCCGCTGGAATCCGGCAGCCACGAAACCTGGCCGAAATCGGTCGCCGGGATCTTCGTCGCCAGCAGCTTGCCGCTCGCCACTTCGACCACGTGCAGCACCGAAGCCTCGGTCCCGCGCTTGGACAGGCCGACCGCGACATAGCGGCCATCGGGCGAGGGCACCCACCAGTCGAGCGCCTGGGGCGTGCCGAGGATCGTCGCCGGATCGACCAGCGCCCGTTCGGCCATCTTGCCGATCCGGACGAAGAGCTTGGGATCCTCGGCCCCGCGGTCGCGGCGCATGATGAACAGCGCTTGGCCCGCCTTGCGAACCATGCCGACGCTGACCTGCTCGCCCGAGAGTGCCTGGATCGATTTGAACAGCCCGTCGCGGCCCGGCAGCTTGGCCATGACGGCGGCGGTGTGGTCGGCCTTAGCCTTCAGCCAGGGCATCCAGCGCGGATCCTTGCCGCTTTCCATCCAGCGGTAAGGATCGTCGACCTTGGTGCCGTAATAATCGTCGGTCACGACTTCGACCGGGGCGGTCGGCGGCGATGTTTCGCCTGCCAGAACCGAGTGCGGCAGCAATGCCGCGAGCGACCCTGCAAGGACCAGAAGCTTCCTGTTCATTGTGATCTCCCCTGTGCAGGAAGCGGCAATTGAGCAGCTTTGCCGCCCGGGGGAAAGAGGCTTGCTCCGGATTGCCAAACCCCGGGCCCTAGCTTGGGGAAAAAGCGGCATACAGGGGGCGCTTTTGCTTGGGGTTTCGCCCCCCTTTGCCTATAGCCCGGACCATGTCCGATACCCCTGAAAATGTCCCCAACGCCAACGCCTATGGCGCCGATTCGATCAAGGTCCTCAAGGGGCTCGATGCCGTCCGCAAGCGGCCCGGCATGTATATCGGCGATACCGACGACGGATCGGGCCTGCACCACATGGTGTTCGAGGTTTCGGACAATGCGATTGACGAGGCGCTGGCCGGTCACTGCGACCTGGTGCTGATCGAATTGAACCCCGATGGCTCGGTCTCGGTCGAGGATAACGGCCGCGGGATTCCGACCGGGATTCATGCCGAGGAAGGCGTTTCGGCGGCCGAGGTCATCATGACCCAGCTCCACGCTGGCGGTAAGTTCGAGAACACCAGCGATGACAACGCCTACAAGGTCTCCGGCGGCCTCCACGGCGTCGGCGTCTCGGTGGTCAACGCGCTGTCGGAATGGCTCGAGCTGACGATCTGGCGCGACGGCGAAGAGCATTGGATGAAGTTCGCCTACGGCGATGCAGTCGCCCCGCTGATCGTCAAGGGACCGGCGCCTGACAATGGCAAGGGCAGCCCCAAGAAGGGCACCCGCGTGACCTTCCTGGCCAGCGAAGAGACCTTCAAGAACGTTACCGTCTATGATTTCGACAAGCTGGAGCATCGCTACCGCGAGCTCGCCTTCCTGAACTCCGGCGTGCGGATCCTGCTGCGCGACCTGCGCGGTGAGGAAGTGAAGGAGCACGACCTGTTCTATGAAGGCGGGATCGGTGCTTTCGTGAAGTACCTCGATCGCAACAAGACCGCGCTACTGCCCGATCCGATTACGATCAGTTCAGAACGCGACGGAATCGGCATCGACGTCGCGCTGGAATGGAACGATTCCTATTACGAAAACGTCCTGTGCTTCACCAACAACATCCCGCAGCGCGATGGCGGCACGCACCTGGCCGCATTCCGCGCCGCGCTGACCCGGACGCTTAACGGCTATGCCGAAAAGACCGGGCTGATGAAGAAGGAAAAGGTCACCCTGACCGGCGAGGACATGCGCGAAGGGCTGACCGCGATTGTCTCGGTCAAGCTGCCGGACCCGAAGTTCTCTTCGCAGACCAAGGACAAACTGGTTTCTTCCGAAGTGCGCCAGCCACTCGAAAGCCTGATGGCCGACAAGATGAGCGAATGGCTGGAAGAAAACCCGGCCTATGCCCGGCAGGTGGTCGGCAAGATCATCGATGCCGCCGCCGCCCGCGAAGCCGCGCGCCGCGCGCGCGAGCTGACCCGCCGTAAGGGGGCGATGGACATCGCCTCACTCCCCGGCAAGCTGGCCGATTGCCAGGAACGCGATCCCAGCAAGTGCGAACTATTCCTCGTCGAAGGGGATTCGGCAGGCGGTTCGGCCAAGCAGGGGCGTGATCGGAACATTCAGGCGATCCTGCCGCTCAAGGGCAAGATCCTGAACGTTGAGCGCGCGCGGTTTGACCGGATTATTTCGTCCAAGGAAGTCGGCACGCTGATCCAGGCGATGGGCACCGGCATCCGCGACGAGTTCAACCTGGCCAAGCTGCGCTATCACAAGATCGTGATCATGACCGACGCCGACGTCGACGGCGCGCATATCCGCACGCTGCTGCTCACCTTCTTCCACCGGCAGATGCCGGAAATCATCCGCAACGGGCACCTCTTCATTGCCCAGCCGCCGCTCTACAAGGTCGCCAAGGGCCGCTCGGAAGTCTACCTGAAGGACGCGGCTGCGCTTGATCGCTACCTGGTTGAGGCGGGCACGGCGGGCCGCCTGCTCGAAACTGCCGGCGGCGCACGCAGCGGCGCCGAACTGACCGCGCTGGTCGAACATGCGATGCGGCTGCGCAGCCTGATGGGCTTTGTCCCTAAGCGCTATGATCCCGCAATCGTCGAAGCCCTGGCCATGGCCGGGGTGCTCGATCCCGACCTGACCCGCGACCAGCGCGTCGCGGCGCTCGACAAGGCCAAGATCTGGCTCGATGCCGGCGATCTGGAAGCGCGCTGGTCAGCCGAACTGACCGCGGACGGCGCGGTGATGGTCAAGCGGCTGTGGCGCGGGGTGACCGATGCCTATCCGATCGAAGCAGCCTTCCTGACCAGTGCCGAGGCCCGCAAGCTGGCCCGACTCGCCGCCGAGAATGTCGAGGTCTATGCCAGCCCGGTACGGCTCGTCCGCGCCAGCGCGGTGGCCGAGGAAGTGCCCGAAGCCGAAGCAGCCGAAGACGATGCGCCAGCCGCCCGTCCGACCGCGGTCAAGGACCAGATCACCCGGCCGAGCGAGCTGCTCGAAGCGGTGCTGGCCGCCGGGCGCAAGGGCCTGTCGATCGCCCGCTACAAGGGGCTGGGCGAAATGAACGCCGAGCAGCTGTGGGAAACCACGCTCGATCCCGAGCACCGCGCGCTGCTGCAGGTCAAGGTTGAGGACGCCGACGTGACCGACGAGATCTTCACCCGCCTGATGGGCGACGTGGTCGAACCGCGCCGCGACTTCATCCAGGAAAACGCGCTGAACGTGGCGAATCTGGACGTTTGATCAAGCCTAGCTGGCTTCAGGCACCGGAAAGAACCGCGCGATCACATCGCGCGCCAGCCGCGCGGGGCGGAGCGTTTCGGCGTCGATGCAGCACCAGCTCGATTTGACCTCGGCCAGCACTTCCTCGCCGCGGCGGATCACGGTTTCATAAAAGGCGCGTGCCCCCTGGACCTTTTCGAGCAGCACCGTGGCGATCACTTCATCGCCCAGCAAAGTCGGGCGGCGATAGGTAATCTCGTGCTTGAGCGCGACCCACAGGTGGGCGGCGACGGCATGCGGCGGGGCAAAGGAACGCCAGTGATCGAGCACCGCGTCCTGCACCCAGTTCAGGTACCGGGCATTGTTGACGTGCCCCATGAAATCGATGTCCTGGGGCTCGACCGCAATCGCGAAGTCGTGGGTAAGGGTGTTGCTCACACCGTTGTAAGTAAACGATCCGGCGCCGCTTGACCAGTAGGCCAGGTGGCGAATTGCCGCCCGCCTGGCGCTTTACGCCGCGCGCAGTCCGCTGACCGCGCTGGCGCCGCGATCGACCGCCGAGAGGCCATCGAAAATCGCATCAACGATTCGCGCCAGCTTGGTCTCATTCAGCTTGGGCATGATCATTCCCATCAGGCCGATGTTCACATAGGGGGCGACCATCTGGTTGATCAAGCTAATCGCCTCGTCAATCTCCAGCCCGGCGAAGTGCCCCTCGGCCATGGCTTCGGCGACGATTTCGCCCAGGTGGTGATCGCCCAGATCGACGTAGCTGCGGACCAGCTCGAAATGCTCCTCACCAACATCGCAATAGGTCTGGAACAGCACCGGATCGCGCTCCCACATCGCCCGGACCAGCGTGAAGCGGCGGGCGTAGAATTCGTACATCTTGCGGCGCGGCGGCAGGTCGCTGGCGACCACCTCCTCCATGATCGCCACCTTGGGGGCAAACCAGCGGCCGGCAATGGCTTCGATCACCGCTTCCTTGCTGTCGAAGTAGCGGTAGAGGTTCGCCGCCGACATGCCGGCACGCGCGGCAAGTTCGGTCATGGTGAGCGCGGTATTGCCGCGTTCCTCGATCATCGCGGTCGCGATATCGATCAGGTGTTCCCGTCCGGCTTCGATGTCCGTCTGCGGCCGCGCCATGGCGCAATTCTCCCTAAGGCTTATGAGCGGCAATATAGAAAGTCGGCGACGATCTTTCAAGAAACTGTCTTAGTTGCATAATACGCACGGCTTGTTGTGATCGCTGCATCGGCTAGGAGGCTTTCATGCCGAATCTCCGCCTTGTCCCGCTCGCCCTGCTGCCCCTGCTCGCCGCCTGCGCGACGCCGCAGGGCGCGGGAGCACCGCCAGCCACGGTCAAGGTCGGCCTGCTGGCGATCAACGATTTCCATGGCGCGCTGGAAGTGCCGCGCCAGTCGGTCTTCGTGCCGGATGACAAGGGTGGGGCCATGCCGGTCCCGGCGGGCGGCGCGGCTTACCTGGCCAGCGCGGTCGACAGCCTGAAAGCGCAGCACCCGAACCATCTGGTGGTCAGCGCGGGGGATTTGATCGGCGCCTCGCAGCTCGCCTCGGCGCTGTTCCTCGACGAGCCGACGATCGAGGTGATGAACCGCATCGGGCTGGACTTCAACGCGACGGGCAATCACGAATTTGACCGCGGGCAGGACGAGCTGCTGCGGATGCAGAGCGGCGGCTGCGTGCAGCACACCGCCCGCAAGCCCTGCCAGGTCGAGCCGTTCAAGGGTGCGAAATTCAAGTTCCTCGCCGCCAATACGGTCAAGGCCGATGGCGCCACCCTGTTCCCCGGCACGGCGATCCGCAGCTTTGGCACCGGCCGGGGCAAGGTCGATGTCGGCCTGATCGGGCTGACGCTGGAAGGGACGAACGAGCTGGTCTCGCCCGAGGGGATCAAGGGCCTGACCTTTGCCGACGAGGCCGCGACCATCAATGCCGCCGTCCCGCGCTTGCGCGCCGCCGGGGCCGATGCGATCGTGGTGGTGATCCACGAAGGCGTGCGGACCAAGGGCACACCCAACCCGCAGGGCTGCGAAGCCGCCAGCGGACCGCTGGGTGAGATCGTGAGCCAGCTCGACGGGGTTGACGTGGTCGTCTCGGGCCACACCCACTGGTCCTATATCTGCGAGTGGGCCGGCAAGAATCCGGCCCGTCCGGTGCTGATGACCAGCGCCGGGGTGTTCGGCACGCTGGTGACCGAGATTCAGCTTGAGATCGACCCGCGTGCCAGCCGGGTGGCGGCCCGCTCGGCCCGCAATGTGATCGTCCAGAGCGAGACCTATTCTCCCGCGCCGGGCCGGGTTTCAGCCGTGACCGACCGCTTCCCGCGCTTCACCCCGCGCGCCGACGTGGCCGACTATGTCAGCAAATATGCCGAGGCCGCGCGCCAGTTCGCGCTGCGCCCGGCCGGGCGGATCGGCGGCGAGGCCACGCGCGGCGGCGATGGCTCCAGCACCGGCGGCACGCTCGGCGCGCTGATCGCCGACGCGCAGCTGGCGGCGACCGCCGGGGCCGGCGCGCAGGTCGCCTTCATGAACCCCTTCGGCATCCGCGCGCCGTGGCGGCTGGCCCCGGGCGAGAACGGCCAGCTGACCTTTGGCGATATCTACAAGGTCCAGCCCTTCAACAACACGCTGCTGACCCAGACGCTGACCGGCGCGCAGTTGCGCCGGCTGCTGGAGCAGAACTTTGACGGGATCGGCCCGAACCAGGTGCTGAGCCCGTCGCGCGGGTTTGCCTATAGCTATGAACTGTCGCGGCCGGTCGGCAGCCGGATCGTTTCGATCACGCTCGATGGCAAGCCGATCGACGACGGTGCGAGCTACCGCGTCACCACCAGCGACTTCCTGGCCTATGGCGGTGATACCTACAGCGAACTGACCAAGGGCACCGACCGGGTAATGGGCATTTCCGATCTGGCGGCGCTAGAAGCCTGGCTTCAGGCGATCCCGCCGCGCGCGGTTCCACAAGAGGAACGGACGAAAGATCTTAGCCCTGGCTAACCCTGCTTGGGCGGCCAGGGGATGAAGCCCGAAGTACGGGCAACATATTCGGCATAGCCGGGGCGGGTCTTGGCCAGGCCCTTTTCCAGCAGCGGTTTGCCCGACCACTTGGTCAGCGTGAAAGTCAGGAACAGCGGCCCCGGCAGGCTGAGCAGCGCCACCCACAGCCCGGCGTCCGCTGCCGCAAGCCAGATCCCCCACCAGACACAGGTATCGCCGAAATAGTTGGGGTGGCGGGTATAGCGCCACAGGCCGGTATCCAGCACCTTGCCCTTGCTGGCGGGATCGTTGCGGAAGGCGGTAAGCTGCGCATCGCCGACCACTTCAAAGACCATGCCCAGCAGCCACAGTGCCGCCCCGGCGAGGGCCAGCGGTCCAAGCGGTGCGGGCGCGCCGCTAGCCAGCACGCCCAGCTGGGCGGGCAGGCAGGTCAGGTAAAGCAGGAAGGCCTGCGGGCCAAACACCTTGGTCAGCGCGGCTTGGGCAAAGCGGCCCTGCTCCTTGGCCTTGCCGAGCATCCGGGCATAGCGCACGTCTTCGCCGTGGCCGCGCCAGCGGGTGTAGAGATGCCAGAACAGCCGCAGCCCCCACAGCGCCGCCATCGCCGCAATCAGGTGCGCGCGCTGGCCCGGTTCGCCCAGTTGCAGCCAACTGGCGATCGCCAGCACGGCCATCCCGCCGCCCCAGATCGCATCGATGAACGAGACGTCCTTGATGCGCACCGCGACCAGCCAGGCCGCGAGCAAAGTAACCGCGGCGACCGCCGCATTGACCAGCAAGGCTTCACCCACGGGCTCTCTCCTTCAGGCTTGGCGGCAGACTTTCCGCAGCCGCCTCCTTCAGCGCCGCAGCCGAGGCGGCAAGCCGCTCGAACCGCAGGCAATCGGGCATGACCGAGCGGTAATAGGCCGCGATCTTGGCCAGGTCCGCTGCATAGTCACCAGTTGGCATGATCGCGGGGCCGATCCCGCCCTTCATCGTCGCATTATTGACCCAGGCCGGCACGATCGGCACCCCGGCGCGTAGGGCAATGTGATAGAAGCCGCTGCGCCAGGTGCCATCGCTGCCACGCGTCCCCTCGGGCGCAACCACCAGGGCCAGGTCCTCGGCCCGATCAAAATGCGCGGCGGTTTCCTCGACGTAATTGTTGTTACGCTTCGACCGGTCGACCGGCAGCCCGCCCATGTCATACATGAAGCGCTTGAGCGGCCCGCGGAACAGGCTGAGCTTGCCGACAAAGCTGGGTTTCAGCCCCAGCTTGTGGATCGTGCCGATGAAGAAGATGAAGTCCCAGTTGCTGGTATGCGGCGCGCCGGTGATCACGAACTTGCGCGCGGCGGGTCGCTCGCCGGTGATCGTCCAGCCCTTCCAGCGATAGAGCCATAGCACCACCGCCTGGGTGATCCGCGAGAGTAAGGTCGGGCGTCGTTCAGTCATTCCAGCAACGTTCTGCCCATAAAATTGTGGCGGTCTACCTGTCCATAAGGTCAGTCCACAGGAACCGAATGGCCGGCAGTGTGGTCATATTCGCTTCGCCTCAGCCTGAAAACCCCGCTCCGCCCGGCCAGCCGGGGCCGGCCAGGCCCATCACTTTGAACAGCAGGCCCATTTGCCCTTCGCCGATCAGCCGGTCGCGCGCGACCTGCAGCGCGGCGGCGTGCTGCGGCGCGGCGGCGTGCTGCGGCGCGGCGGCGGTCAGCGCCTCGGTCCGCGCCTCGATCCCCAGTTCGCGCAGCCAGCGCCCCTGCGGCACGGTGCCGATCCAGCGCACCCCGCGCGACTGGGCGATCGGGGCAAGCGCGGCGAAATCAACGTGGGCGGTGAGGTCCGCCTCGCCCGGGTTGACGAAGGGATCGACCTTGAGGTGCGCGCGCACTGCCTGGAGCGTTGAGCCATCGCGCGGGGCATCGTGGCCATAGTCGATGAACAGCGCCGCCCCGCCCTGGTCCTTCAGGCGTCCGGCCACTTCATAGACTGTCGCCGCCGCGCCGGGGCACAGCTCATAGATCGTGCCCTCGGGCGCATCGCGCCGCGCTTCGGGCACGGCCGGGTCCATCGGCTGGGGACCTACGACACAGACGAAACGCTCCCCATCGGGCACCACCATCCGCTCGCGCCAGCCATCCGCGGTCTTGACCAGTTGCCGCACCGGCAGGGCATCAAGGAATTCGTTGGCGACGACTAGCACCGGGCCATAGACCGGGATGGTCGAAAGATCGTGGTGCCACTGCGCGCCCGGCACGGTTGCCAGCTGGATATCGCGCAGCGCGGTCGAGGCTTCGACGAGGTGGATCGAGGGCTCCAGCCCATAGCGCTTCGCCGCGCGCAGCGCATCACGCGCCAGGGTACCGCGGCCGGGGCCAAGCTCGACATAGTGGACGATCTCTTCACGCCCGGCGTTGATCCACATGTCGGCCAGCCACAGCCCGATCAGCTCGCCAAACATCTG
>Ga0073920_1000035_pt1 | contig 27346 bp, 24 predicted proteins | sample GWRWT4_2Sept14_2_FD_70953 | JGI IMG/M metagenome (GOLD analysis project Ga0073920, IMG submission 70953) | Sand microcosm microbial communities from a hyporheic zone in Columbia River, Washington, USA - GW-RW T4_23-Sept-14 | ecosystem: Engineered > Artificial ecosystem > Sand microcosm >...
CAGCGTCGGCCCGATCAAGGAGCTGATCCGCAAGGTCGACCTGGAAGAAATCGGCACGGCGATGAATGGCTGGCTACTGACCCCGCCACCGTCGCTGCGGCACGCGCTGGTCGATTGGGCGCAGCAGCGCGGGATCGATTGCGACTGACCCCGTTTGCCGCAGAAAGTCGCCGGACTGTCGCTCTGTTTCCGCTGGCGCCGGTAATTTCCGTTGACTTGGCGGTGCAAACCGGGATGGTCCGCCGGGCGGGGCAAAGATCGCAAAGACAGTACTGCTTCCGGGGTCGAAATGATTGAAAATGAAGAGCAAGCAGCGGAGCTTCCGCTGGAAGGCGTCGGAGCGCAACTGGCTCGCGCGCGTCAGGCGGCGGGCAAGTCGCTGGCCGATATTGCCCGGGCCACACGGGTCTCTGAACGGCAGCTTGCGGCAATCGAAGCCGGTGACTTTGCTGCCCTGCCGTCGCGCGCCTATGCCATTGGTTTTTCGCGGACCTATGCCAAGATGGTCGGGCTTGATCCCAATGCGATCGTCGCCCGCGTGCGCGATGAACTGGCGGAAATTGAACCCGATCACGCCCGCCGCACGGTCCCGTCGTTCGAGCCCGGCGATCCGGCCCGGCTGCCCGGTCGCAAGGTGGCCTGGTATGCAGCAGCCGGCCTGGCCGTGGTTCTGCTGGCCGGATTCCTGATCTGGCCAAACCTTTATGCCCCGGGCGGCTCGCTGCCCTCGATCCTGCCGAGCGCCACGCCCAGCGCCGCCGCGCCGGCGGCCGCGCCCGCGCCGGCCCCAGTCAACGGCCCGGTGGTCTTCACCGCCACCCGCGATCAGGTCTGGGTCCGCTTTGCCGACGGCAATGGCCAGCAATTGCTGCAAAAGGTTCTGGCGCTGGGCGAAAGCTGGACCGTACCTGAAGATGCCGGAGCGGTCACACTGACCACCGCCCGCCCAGACGGCCTGTCTGTCACGATCGGCGGCCGCACGGTTCCGCCGCTGGCCGAAAGCGAGCAGACCATGCGCGACGTGCCGGTCACCGCCGCCGCCCTGCTGGCGCGCGGGACCCAGCCAGCCGCCGCGCCGCTGGCCAACCCGGCTCCGGCCGCCACCAGCGCAGCCGCAACCCCGCGCCGCCAGAGCCGCCCGGCGGCGGAGCAGCCCAGCGCAGCACCGCCGGCTGCGCCGACCGCCGAACCGGCCAGCACGCCGCCGACCGCACCGGCGACTGCCGCCACCACCGGAACTGCGGATAGCCAGGGCTGACGCCTCGACAGGGTTAATTCAGCGCGGCTATGCTCACGAAAATGCCGGTAGAAATGCCGGCTTTTGCCGCAGAGCCGCTTGATTGAATGGGAATAGGCACATGAAGACCTTCGCCGCGCTGCCCAGGCCGCTAATTGGCCCGCTGCTGGCCGCGCTCGCAGTTGCCCTGGCCGCACCGGTGATCGCGCAGAGCAATCAGGCCGATGCCGGGGCCGAAACCCGGATCCGCAAGCTTGAAGCCGAAGTCCGCGCCCTGCAGCGCCAGGTCTTCCCGGGCGGGGATGGCAAGTTCTTTCCGCCGCTGACCCAGCCCGGCCAACCGACCACGGCGACCACCGGCACCCCGGCCTCGACCCCGGTGGCCGACTTGCTGGTCCGTGTCGACGCGATCGAGGCGCAGCTCGCCCGCCTGACCGCGCAGCAGGAAGAAAGCGGCAACAAGCTGGCCCAGCTCGAAGCCAAGGTTGCGGCGTTGACCCCGGCCGCGCCGGCATCGGTTGCGGCCGTGCCAGCCGAGACGCCGGCGGCCACCACCGCCGTCACCGGCACCAATGGCGCAACCACCAGCGGCAACCTCGCCGCCATGACTGGTGGGGCGTCAACTGCCAAGCCGGCCGTCACGGTGCCGACCGCTGCCGCCACCCCGGCGTCCAAGCCGGCTGCAACCAAGCCCGCTGCAACGGCCAAGCCCGCCGTCCCCTCGGCCGCGCGCCTCGCTGCGGTCAAGGCGATCGAAAAGCCCAAGACCGCCGATGCCGGTGATGACGAATATTCCTATGGCTTCCGCCTGTGGGAGGCCAAGTTTTATCCCGAGGCCCAGCAGCAACTGAAGCTGTTCCTCGAGAAGTATCCGCGCCACGAGCGCCGTTCTTTTGCGCGCAACCTGCTCGGCCGCGCGCTGCTCGATGAGGGCAAGCCGGAAGAGGCGCAGAAGTGGTTCCTGGAAAACTACAAGGACAAGCAGTTCCGCGACCGTGCGGCCGACAGCGTGTTGTTCCTGGCCGAGGCGACCAAGCGCCAGAAGGATACCGGCCGGGCCTGCATCGCGCTGGCGCAGTTCGTTGACGAGTTTCCGGGTGAAGCTGCCGGGCGGCTGAAGTACCAGTACGATGCCACCCGCACCGGGCTTAAGTGCGATTGAGCTGTCCGCCAGCCTGACCGCCCGCTTCGCGGCCGACCTCGCGCCGCTGTGGGCGGGTGAGGGCACCCTGGGCCTTGCCGTGTCCGGCGGGCCAGATAGCCTCGCCCTGCTGCTCTTGGCCCATGCCGCCCTGCCGGGGCAGGTGGCCGCAGCCACGGTCGATCACGGCCTGCGCAGCGCCAATGCCGATGAGGCGGCGATGGTCGCGGCGCTGTGCCAGCGGCTCGGCGTGCCGCATGCGGCCCTGCCGGTGACCCTGGCCGAGGGCAACATTCAGGCCGAGGCTCGCGCCGCCCGCTATGCCGCGTTGGCGGCGTGGATGGGGCAGCAGGAGATCGTCGCGCTGGCCACCGCCCACCATGCCGATGATCAGGCCGAAACGCTGCTGCTGCGGCTCAACCGGGGAAGCGGGGTGGCGGGCCTCGCGGGGGTGCGCGCTCGCGGTCAGGTCCCGCGAACCCGGCTGCCGCTGGTCCGCCCGCTGCTCGGCTGGCGGCGGGCCGAACTGGCCGATGTCGTCACTGCCGCGGGGCTGACGGCTGCCGACGATCCGTCCAACCGCGACGACCGGTTCGATCGCGCCCGGCTGCGCAAGGCCTTGGTGGAAGTGGATTGGCTCGATGTCCCGGCGCTGGCAGCCAGCGCCGCGCACCTCGCCGATGCCGATGTCGCGCTCGATTGGGCCGCAGTGCGCGAATGGCAGGACTGCGTCACCCGTGCACCGCTGGGGCTGGTCTATCGCCCGCAAGCCCCGCGCGCGATTGCGCTGCGCGTGCTGACCCGGATCGTCACCGAACTCGATGGCGAAGCCCCGCGCGGCAGCGCCGTGGCGCGGCTGTTCGACAGCCTGGTCGCGCGTCAGCCGGCCTCGATCGGCCAGTTGGTGGCGCGGCCGCTGCCCGAAGGCTGGAGCTTCTCGCGGGCGCCGGCCCGGCGGTCTGATGGGGCTTCGACAAGCTCAGCCTGAGCGGGTTGGAGGGCTTGATTCCACACTTAAACTCAACACCCGCTCGGCCTGAGCTTGTCGAAGGCCCTGCGCTACCGCGCGGCCAGCCCCTGCTGCTGCATTCGCCAGACCAGTTGGTCATAGCGGTCTTGCCCGAAAAACGGCTCGCCCTGATAGACCATCAGCGGCACGCCATAATGGCCGCCCAGGCGCTGGCCGGCTTCGTTCTGCTTGATCACCTCGTCGAGCCGGTCTGCCTCGGCCGCTTGCACTGCGTCCATTTCGGCCAGATCGCAGCCGACGCCGGCCAGCGCCTTCGCCAGGTGATCGCCCTCGTGCCAGCCGTCAGTCTCGCCCGACCAGATCAGGTGGCTGATCGCGCGTAGCACTGGCAAGCCCTTGCCCTGTTCCGCCGCCAGCACGCCAAGCCGGGTCAGGCGGTGAATATAAGGCTGCTCCTTCGGATAGGTTCGCGTGGCATAGTCCATCAGCACCGGATCGGGGCGCGGCCAGCGTAGTGGCAGGCCGGCAAATTCGGCGCTGCGCACGCAGTCGCGCATCAGGTAGCTGAACCACAGCGGATCCGCCTGGGCGAAGAAATCGGGCTGGCGCACCGCGATCGGCAGAACCGGTCGGACATTCACCTGCGCGTCCCAGTCGCGCTCCAGCTCGAGCAGCTTGGGCACGACGATGTAGGAATAGGGCGAGCGGAACGACCAGAACAGGTCAACGGTATGGGTCACGGGTTCAGCCCTCCAGCGTGCTCATGTCGATGACGAAGCGGTACTTCACGTCGGCCTTCTCCATGCGCTCAAAGGCGCGGTTGATCTCAGCCATGGGAATCACCTCGATGTCGGCGAGGATGCCCTGTTCAGCGCAGAGGTCGAGCATTTCCTGGGTCTGGGCGATGCCGCCGACGCCCGATCCGGCCACGGCCTTTTGCCCGCCCAGCAGCAGGCCGGAATGGAACGGTTCGACCGGCTCGATCATGCCGACGATGCACAGCGTACCCTTGCGATCGAGCAGGAACAGGTAGCGCGTCAGATCATGCTTCACCGGGATCGTATCGAGCAGGAAATCGAAGCTGCGCGAGGCGGCGCGCATCGCCTCCTTGTCGGTCGAAACCAGCACGTGATCGGCGCCCAGTTTCTTGGCATCCTCACCCTTGGCCGGACTGGTGGTGATCATCGTCACTTCCGCGCCCAGCGCTTTCGCAAACTTGACCCCCATGTGGCCGAGGCCGCCCAGGCCGATCACACCGACCCGGCTACCCGGGCCGACATTCCAGTTCTTGAGCGGGCTGTAAGTCGTGATCCCGGCGCAGAGCAGCGGCGCGGCGGCGGCCATGTCGAGGCTGTCGGGCAGGCGCAGCACATAGGGTTCGGCCACGACGATATTGGCGGAATAGCCCCCATAGGTCGGGCTGCCGTCGATCCGGTCCTTGCCGTTGTAGGTCCCGGTCGATCCCTCGCGGCAATAGTTCTCCTCGCCATCCTGGCACGAATCGCACTTGCGGCAACTATCGACCACGGTGCCGACTGCGACCCGGTCGCCCACCTTGAAGCGGGTAACACTGGCACCCACCGCGCTGACCGTGCCGACAATCTCGTGGCCCGGCACAAAGGGATAGGTCGTCCGCCCCCAATCGCTGCGGGCAACGTGAAGGTCCGAATGGCACACACCGCAAAAAGCAATGTCGATCGCCACGTCCTCATCGCGCAGGGTGCGGCGGTCGATGGTCAGGGCATTGATGCCGGAATCGGGGGCGGTTGCGCCCCAGGCTGCGGTGGCTGTCATGTTCGCTCTCCTGGCAGGCCATCTGATCTTTTTGTGGGGGTTGCCGCTCCCCTGCTCTCCCGGCATTAATCGTTCGATTAAAGGGAGAGTCAAATGAAGATCGATTCGAGCATTGCCGCCGTGGTCACCGGGGGCGCATCGGGCCTGGGCCAGGCGACTGCCGAAGCGCTTGCCGCCGCCGGAGCCAAGGTCGCAATTTTCGACGTGAACGCCGAAAAGGGCGAAGCAGTGGCCGCCGCGATCGGCGGGCTGTTCTGCCATGTCGACATCACGTCCGAGGAATCGGTCGTGGCCGGCTTCGCCAAGGCCCGCGCCGCCCACGGGCAGGAGCGGATCACCGTGCACTGCGCCATGACCAGCCGCCGCGGCAAGACCCTGGCCTATGATAAGGAAGCCGGCGGGCTGAAGCGGCTTTCGACCGAGGATTACATCTACGGCGTCCAGGGCATTCTGGTCGCTTCCTATCGGATCGCCTCGCTTTCGGCTGAGGGGATGGCCGGGCTGGAACCGCTCGAAGATGGTGAGCGCGGCTGCATCACGCTGACGGCTTCGGTCGCTGCGCAGGATGGGCAGATCGGGCAGGTGATCTATGGTTCGGCCAAGGCCGGGGTGAACGGCTTGGTCCTGCCGATGGCGCGCGACTTGTCGGACCTTGGCATCCGCGTGAACTCGATCATGCCGGGGATCTTCGCCACGCCGCTGATGCTGGGGGCGAGGCCCCAGGTGCTCGAAAGCCTGGCCGCCTCGGTGCCGTTCCCCAAGCGGCTCGGCAAGCCGGAAGAGTTTGGCAGCCTCGCGCTTGAGCTCGCCCGCAACACCTATTTCAACGCCCAGTGTATCCGCCTCGATGGCGCGATCCGCATGGCCCCGCGCTAAGGAGCGACTGACATGACCCAATCACCATTCCGCGACGGTATCCTTGACGGCAAGGTCGCCTTCGTTGCCGGCGGCACGTCCGGCATCAACCTGGGCATCGCCAAGCGCTATGCCGAACTGGGCGCCAAGGTCGCGGTCTGCGGCCGCAACCCGGAAAAGGCCGCCAACGCCGCCGCCGAGATCGGCCACGGCGCGATCGGCCTGTCGGCTGACGTGCGCGACTATGGCGCAATCCGCGGCGCCATGGAGCATGTCCGGAACGAATTCGGGCTGATCGACATTGTCGTCTCGGGCGCGGCGGGGAACTTCCTGGCCCCGGCACTAGGGATGAGCGCCAATGCCTTCAAGACCGTGGTCGATATCGACCTGCTTGGCACCTTCAACGTGTTCCGCGGCTGCCACGATCTGCTCAACGTGCCGGGCGCTTCGCTGATTGCGATTACTGCCGGTCAGGCGGTCAACGCAGTCCAGCTGCAGGCCCATGCCTGTGCCGCCAAGGCCGGGATCAACCAGCTGGTCCGCGTGCTGGCGCTGGAATGGGGTTCAGACGTGCGGGTCAACGGCATTTCGCCGGGACCGATCGCCAATACCGAAGGCATGGCCCGCCTCGCGCCCGATGCCGATACCCGCCAGAAGCATTATGACCGGATCGCGATGAAGCGCTGGGGCGAGATCGAGGAAATCGCCGAGGGGGCGGTGTTCCTCTGCTCGAACGCGGCGCGTTACATTACCGGCACGATCCTGGATATCGATGGCGGAAGCCAGCTGGGCGATGCCACCCCGCGCAATATCGAGAAGGGGCTGGCGTAGCCGTCAGCCCTCGACGAGGGAGTCGCCCTTGCCGATGCGTTTGCCGCGGGTGATGTAGACCACATCACCCAACTTGGTGACGCCGAACAGCTTTTTGCCGAAGTCGTTCGGCACGCCAATGCAGCCGTGGCTGGCATAGCCCTTTTCCACCTTGGTGCCGTGGATTGCCACGCCATCGTTGGTCAGGCGGTGCGTGAAGGGCATCGGCGCGCTATCGTAGATGCTGGAATAATGATCGGCCTTCTTCCAGATCACTGGAAACTTGCCCAGCGGGGTTGGTTTTTCCTGGGTGCCAAGCAGCACGGCCGTGGCCCCGATCTCATAGCCGCCGCGAAACACCGAGAGTACGCGGGCATCGAGGTCCACCGTCATCACCAGCGGACCGTCAGCCGGCGCGCCTTTTTCATCCCAGTGCCATTCGCCATACTTGATCGGGCCGGTGATCGGCAGGACCCGCTTGATCACGAAGCGTTCGTCGCGCGGCTTGGCGGCGGGGGCGGCAGCGGGCTGGGCGCCGGGCTTGGCAAAGTCTGCGCCGGCCACGGGCTTGGCCGATTGTTCCGAGACAACGGTCGCCTTGGGCGCGGGGTCGCGCACCAGCAGATAGCCGGCGGCCCCGACCAGCCCGACAAAGGCCAGCACCATGCCTGTCAAAGCGTTGATCTTCATTGCTCTCTTGCGTCCCTAAGTCCGATTGCGCAGCCTGCTTGTTGGCCAAGATCTGGTCCAGCGCCAGCGTGCTGATCGCGCCGTTTCCTTGCGGGACGGGATAGCGCAAAAGGGTTAACGTGCGGAAACCGGGGCGAATTCCTCGAACAGGGCGGCGTACTGTTCGACCATCTCGGCAATCGCGAAGCGCTGGACCCGGGCGAATCCGGCCTCGCGCAGCGCGGCGCGGCGCTCAGGCGCGGCGATCAGATCGGCCATGCCGCGCGCCAGCGCATCGACATCGTCAACCGGGACCAGTTCGCCACTGACGCCCGGCTCGATCACGTCGCGCGGGCCGAACTTGCAATCGGTCAGGAGCAGCGCCGCGCCGCAGGCCAAGGCCTCGGCTGCAACAGTCGGGAAACCTTCCCAGCGCGATGGCAGTACGAACAGATCGGACCGCGCCATCCAGGCATAGGGGTTGGCAACAAAGCCGATGAAGCGGACATGCTCGCCAATGCCAAGCTGGGCGGCCAGGCGGTGCAGTGCATTGAGGCGGCTGCCCTTGCCCAGGATCACCAGGGCATGGCTGCGCCACAGCCCGCTCTGGGCAAAGGCGCGCAGCAGCACTTCGTGCGCCTTTTGATACTCGAGCCGGCCGGCAGTCAGGATATAGGGCCGCTTGGGCGCGCCGGGGATCGGCTGGTCCTTGGCCGTAGTGATCGTGCCCAGGTCGATCGGGTTGTTGATCATCCGCATCTTCGAAGGGTCAAGCGACAAGTCGGCGATCAGGGTATCGGCCATGTCGGTGGCATTGGCCAGCACGGCATCGGCGCGGTTGTAGGCCCGGCTGGTGAGGCCGAGCGAGACCTTGCGGACGAACTCGTTGGGGGCTTCCTCGTTCACCACGGCCAGCACGTTGTTGCCTTCGCGCGCGATCCAGCGCGGGCGGTGGCGGCCCAGCCCCATAAGCGAGAGCCAGGCGAGCAGGTTGGTGCCCTTGAGGAAGCTCATCACCACGTCGGGCTGGGTCTCCTTGACCATCTGCCGGAACGCCAGCGGTGCGCGCACCGCGCTGCCGATCAGCTTGCCGGGGGCGTACTGGTCCGAATTCGGCCCGTCATAGTTGAAGTGCGTCTCCCCATCTGGGGCGACCAGCAGGCGGCTTTGATCCTCGATCAGCTCCACATAGGGGCCGGCCTTGCGCAGCAAGCCCATCCGCGCGTCGATGCGCTTGGGATCGAGGCCGTTGAGCACGTGCACTGCGACACGCTCGGCCCCGCCGCCGTGCAGCGATGAGAGCAGCAGAAGCACCTTGAGAGGACGGCCGAGGGCGAGGTGCGGAGGAGCTGGAGCGTGCATAAACCACCTACCTCGCGACCGGGGCTGGCCTTGCCATTCTTGGGGGCGACTGGCAAGGCCAAGCAGCCATGGCGAACCATCACTTGCCGCAAGATGAACCACTGCGAGCCGAGCTGTTGGTAGGTTCTGCCGCGTTTTGGCAACGCTGCCGCGCGGATATTGCGGCGGCGCAGCGGCGCGTGCTGATCCAGGCGATGACCTTTGAAGGCGATGCGGCCGGGCTGTCCGTGGCCGAAGCGATCGGCCACAGCCAGGCCGCTGACCGGCGCGTGCTGGTCGATGACTATACCCGCCAGGTCATCAATGACACGTTCCTGGCGCTGAGCCGCAAGCCGGCGATCCACGCCGAAGCGCGCGCCACAGCGGCGATGTTTGGCCGCCTGTTGCGGCAGGGCGCGGGGGTGCGGGTAACCAATCCGATCGGGCGCAACCCGCTGCGCTATGCCCTGCGTAATCACAAGAAGCTGCTGGTGATCGATGATGTCGCCTGGCTGGGCGGGATCAACTTTTCCGACCACAATTTTGCCTGGCACGACATGATGGTCCGGGTTGAGCATCCGGCCCTGGCCGACTGGCTGGCGCAAGAGTTTGGCCGTGATTGGCGCGGCGAAGGCGGCAGCGCGGCGGCCGAGATTGGCGGGGCGACGCTGCTGAGCATGGACGGGGCCAACAATCCTGCCGGCTTTGCACCGCTGATCGAAGCTTTCGCGGGGGCGCAACGCTCGCTCGAGGTGGTCAGCGCCTATCCGACCTTTCCCTTCGTCGAGGCGATGGGCCAGGCGGCACAGGCCGGGGCGCAAGTCACGCTCTATACGCCGCGCCCCAACAACAAGCCGATTATCCGCGATTACCTGCTGGGCGTGGCGGAGGCGGCCGGCATCCACATTCGCCTGACCCCGATGATGACCCACGCCAAGGCCGCGCTGATCGATGGCGCGGCGCTGGTGGTGGGATCGAGCAATTTCGATTTCGTCTCCTATCGCGCCAATGCCGAATATGTCGCGGTGCTGCGCGATCCGACGCTGATCGCGGCGTTCCGCGAGCACGTGCTGTTCCCGTTGCAGGCTGGCAGCACCGCGCCGTTGCCTGCCGATCGGTCGGCTTTGCGTTCCTTTGGCGCGCGGCTAGGCCTGAAGGTGGCCGACCGCGCCATCGCCTTGCTCAGCCTTGGTCCGCGCATCGCCGAGTGGCAGCCCTAGTTTGCAATTCCGGATCGTTGCTCTAGGCAACGGTGCAAAGGAGAACTCACCATGCGTCGCACCGCGCTGCTGCTTGCCGCCACTCTTGCTGCCCCCGTCCTTGCTGCCCCGCCCAAGGCGCCCAGCGCCGCGGCTGAGGCCCAGGTGCTGGAGCTGTCCAAGCAGGCGATCGCGCTGCGTTCGGTGCAGGGTGAAGGCAACAAGACAGCTGACGTGGCCAAGCTCTACAAGAGCGCTTTGCTCGGTGCCGGCTGGGCGGAAAAAGATATCGAGATCGCCCCGGTCGATGACACGGCTTACCTGGTCGCGACCTGGCAAGGCAGCGACCCCAAGCTCAAGCCGCTGATCATTTCCGGCCACATGGACGTGGTCGAGGCCAACCCCAAGGACTGGACGCGCGATCCCTTCACCCCGGTGGTGGAGAACGGCCACCTCTATGGCCGCGGCGCGAGTGACCAGAAGTTCTCGATGGTCTTGGCGATGGTCGGGCTGATGGAGCTGCGCAAAGGCGGCTACCAGCCCAAGCGGACGATCGTGATCGCCTTCTCTGGCGATGAGGAAACCACGATGAAGACTTCGCGGATCCTGGCGGACCGCTTTCCCGATGCCGACATGGTGCTGAACACCGATGGTTCGGGCGGAGCGCTGGACGAAGCCACCGGCAAGCCGCTTTACTGGACCTGGGATGGGGCCGAGAAGACCTATGTCGATGTCCAGCTGGAGGTGACCAATGCGGGCGGCCACAGCTCTGCCCCGCGCGCTGAAAATGCCATTGCCCAGCTCTCGCAGGCGCTGGCGAAGATCGGCGCCTATCGCTTCAAGGCCGAGCAGAACCCGCTGACCAAGGCCTATTTCGAAAAGGCCGCCCGGTTCGAAAGCGATCCCAAGCTGGCCGCCGCGATGCGCGCCTTTGCCGGCAATGTGAACGACGAGGCGGCGGTCGCCACGCTGCGCAGCAGCACGGGCTATGTCGGCAAGGTCGGCACCACCTGCGTGCCGACCATGGTCCACGGCGGCCATGCCGTGAACGCCCTGCCGCAGCGGGCCACGGCTAACGTCAATTGCCGGGTCTTCCCCGGCCACACCCGCGCCCAGATCATCGCCGAGCTGGCGAAGGTCGCCGGCGTGCCGGAGGTCAAGTTCTCTGACGTAACCGGCGAGACTGCAACCGAGAGCAATGCCTCGCCGATGCGGCCCGACTATCTGGCGGCGGTCGACAAGGCGATGGCCGCGTCCTGGCCCAAGGTGCCGGTGATCCCGGCGCAAAGCTCGGGCGCATCGGATTCGATGTGGTACCGTGCCAAGGGCGTGCCGAGCTATGGGATCAGCCCGATCTTCATCAAGGACAGCGACGATTTCTCGCACGGCCTGAATGAACGGGTCGAGCTGCGCAATATCCGGCCCGGTCTGATCTATTACTTCAGCCTGCTGCCGGCCTTGTCGAAGTAAGCGCGGCCAGCGCATCGCGAGCAATGGCGGCAGCCTCTTCCGCCGTCAGCTCGCGGGGTGAAAGGCACAGCTCCAGCCAGAGCCCATCGACCAGCGCAGTGAGGGCTATGGCGGTGCGGCGAAGCTGTGCGGCGGGTAGGCCGCAGGCCGCCAGCAGCGTTTCGAGCTGCCCGCGAAAACCGCCGTATTGTTCGTCATGCAGTGCGGCGATTTCGGGCCGGGCGCGGACCAGACTCCAGAAGGCGATCCAAGTTGCGAGCAGCTGCGGATCGGCGATCGGCGCGGCGAAGCTGGCGGTGACGTAGGCCTCGAGCCGGGCGCGTGGATCATCGGTTGCAGCTGCGACCGCTGCCTCCAGCGCTGCATCAACCCGCGCGCCGGTGTGCGCATAGGTCGCTGCGATCAGTGCATCGACACCGGGAAAGTAATGCCCGACCAGTCCGGCCGAGACCCCGGCTTCGACCGCGATGGTCCGCACGCTTGCTCCCGCAATCCCTTCACGCGCCAGCACGCGGGCGCAGGCCTCGATCAGGCTGAGGCGGCGGGCGTCCGGTTCTGACCGGCGGAAGGCGGGCTGGGTGGTCACTTGCAGCATCCTAGCACTTGTTGTACGAGCGTCCAACAAGGTTTGGCCAAAGAGGTTTGGAGAGTCGCAGGTGGGCAAGTTGGACAGCATCGTGGCCGAGATCGACGGGCCCGAAGTCGATCCCGATGCCGATTTCAGCCTGCCCGGCTGGATCTATCACGACCGCGAGTTCTTCGACCTCGAGATGGAGCGGGTGATCCGCCCATCCTGGCAGATCGTCTGCCATGTGAACGAGATTCCGAACCCGGGCGATTACCAGACGATCGATTACCTGGGCGAAAGCGTGGTGGTGATCCGCGGTGAGGATGGCGCGGTGCGCGCCTTCACCAACGTCTGTCGCCACCGCGCAATGCGGCTGGTCGAAGGGCCGATGGGCTGCGCGAAGAAGCTGGTCTGCCCCTATCACGCCTGGGCCTATGAGATCGACGGGCGCCTTTCGGGCGTGCCAATGAAGAGCGAGTACCCGGCGCTGAAGCTGGAGGAGAACGGCCTGGTCCCGGTCGCCACCGAGGTCTGGCACGGCTTCATCTTTGTCAATCTGGCTCTGGGCGGCTTCCCCACGGTGGGGGAAATGATGGCGCCGTTCGAGGCCGAAGTCAGCCAGTACCGCTTCGAAGACATGGAGCGGATGGCCCCGGTTCGCCTGCGCCCGCGCGGGGTCAACTGGAAGAACGTCGGCGATAATTACTCCGACAACCTGCACATCCCGGTCGCCCATGACGGCCTGACCCGGCTGGTTGGCAAGACCTATCGGATCGAGGCACATGGCTGGGCCGACCGGCTCTATGGCGACGTGGTGAAGAACGAGAAGCAGAACTTCTGGGAACGCTTCTACCGCACGCATCTGCCGCGCGTGGACCACCTGCCCGAGGAGGCCCACGGCCGCTGGCTTTACTACAAACTTTGGCCGAACATGGCCTTCGACATCTACGCCGACCAGATCGATTTCATGCAGTGGCTGCCGATTTCGCCGACCGAGTGCATCTTGCGCGAAGTGGCCTATGCCCTGCCTGACAGCCGACGGGAGATGAAGCTGACGCGCTATGCCAACTGGCGGATCAACCGCGTGGTCAATGCCGAGGACACCTGGCTGATCAGCCGCGTCCAGCAGGGCATGCAAAGCAAGACCTACGGCAACGGCCCGATCGGCCAGAGCGAGGTCTGCCTGCGCAGCTTCGCCCGCAAGATCCGCACCCTGATCCCCGAAGCCCGCCAACCCTTCGCGCCCGCAGCGGGCTGGAGCAAACCATGACCAAGACCTACGACGCACTGATCATCGGCGGCGGCCACAATGGCCTGACCTGCGCCTTCTACCTCGCCCGCGCAGGGCTTCGGGTGCGGGTGTTGGAGCGGCGGCATATTGTCGGCGGGGCGGCGGTGACTGAAGAATTTCACCCCGGCTTCCGCAATTCGACCGCCAGCTACACGGTCAGCCTGCTGCGCCCCAAGGTGATCGCGGACATGAAACTCCACGATTACGGCTACCGCGTGATCGAGCGGACGATCAGCAACTTCTTCCCGTTCGAGAATGACTACGTGAAGCTGGGCGGCGGACCAGGCCGGACCGAGGCGGAATTCGCGCGCTTCTCCAAGAAGGATGCCGAGGCTTACCCGAAGTATGACGCGGCGCTGGAAAAGGTCGCCAACGTGCTGCGCGACCTGTCCCTGCAGATCCCGCCCAATGTCGGCGGCGGCCTGTCCTCGCTGGTCGCGGCGGCGAAGCAGGGCTGGCCGATGGCCAACCTTGACCTTTCGGTTCAGCGCGACCTGCTCGACATCTTCACCAAGTCGGCCCGGGCCTACCTCGATGGCTGGTTCGAGCATGACTATGTTCAGTCGGCCTTCGCCTTCGATGCCGTGGTCGGCAACTACGCCGGGGTTTCGACGCCGGGTTCGGCCTATGTCCTGCTCCACCATGTCTTCGGCGAAGTGAACGGCAAGCTGGGGGCCTGGGGGCATTCGGTTGGCGGGATGGGCGCGATCACCCAGGCCATGGCCCGGGCCTGCGAGGACCAGGGGGTCGAGATCAGCCTGGAGGCGCCGGTCGCCAAGGTGCTGGTCGATGGCGGCAAGGTGCGGGGCGTAAAGCTGGAAGGCGGCGAGGAGATCGTTGCTCCGATCGTCGCCTCGAACGCCGGGCCGGCGCTGCTCTATCGTCAGCTGGTCGATTCAAGCGATCTGGACGAGGACTTCCAGCGCCGGATCAAGGGCTTCAAGACCTGCTCGGGCACTTTCCGGATGAACGTGGCGCTGTCCGAACTGCCGGACTTCTCCGTGCTGCCGGGCAAGGAGCAAGCCGAGCACCACACCGCCGGGATCATCATCGCCCCGGGCATGGATTACATGGACCAGGCCTTTATCGATGCCCAGCAGCACGGCTGGTCGAAGAAGCCGATCGTTGAGATCAAGATTCCCTCGACCGTGGATGACAGTCTCGCCCCTCTGGGCCAACACGTCGCCTCGCTGTTCTGCCAGCAGTTCGATCCGACAGTCGACTGGGACGCCAACCGCGATAAGGTGGCCGATCTGATCATCGATACGGTCACCGATCACGCGCCCAACTTCCGCAAGAGCGTGATCGCCACCCAGATCCACTCGCCGTGGGACTTGGAGCGCAAGTTCGGGCTGATCGGCGGCGATATCATGCACGGCACCATGGGCATCGACCAGCTCTGGGCCGCGCGCCCGGTGCTCGGGCATGGCGACTATCGCGGGCCGATCAAGGGCCTCTACATGTGCGGCGCGGGCAGCCATCCCGGCGGCGGCGTGACCGGCGCGCCGGGCCACAACGCGGCTCACGCGATCCTGGCGGACCGCCCGCTGATCAGGAAGCTTTTGCGTTCCTGACCAGCAGGTAGACCGGCAGACCCGCGCCGATCAGGAGCGCGGCATAGGTGATCGCTTCGCCGCCCAGGCCATATTCGGCCCAGCAGAAGAAGGCGACCGCGACCAGTGCGGCCAGAAGGGTCAGCGTGTTGTCGCGCGCAATCCGCAGCGCGGCCAGCGCCGCCATCAGGTAAGCCACAAGTCCGGCCGAAAGGCTGACCGAGGCAATAAAGCCGAACAGGTCGGTCATGCCTTTTTGGTAATTGAGCAGGGTTATCCCGCTCAGCAGGCTGCTTGAAACCAGGTGCGACCGGACCGGGGTGCCGTGCTTGCCCTCGACCCCGAACCAGGCCGGGAAGACCCCGCCTTTGGCCATCGCCCAGGGCATTTCCGCCTGGACCAGCACCCAGCCGTTAAGCGTCCCAAAGGCGCTGATCGCGGCGAACAGCGCGACCACCATGGCCACGTCGCTGCCGAGGTAGCGGCCGAGAAAGCTGGCGATCGGGGCCGGGCTGGCGGCCGCCTCGCTGACCGGCATGAACAGCGCGAAGGCGAAGGAAATGCCGAAATAAACGAGGCCAGTGAGGATCACTCCCGTCACGGTCGCGCGGGCGATATTGCGGCCCGGGTTCTCGACCTTGTCAGCCGGGACGGTCGCCGCTTCCAGGCCAAGAAAGCCCCAGAAAGTGAGGCCAGCGGCCAGCGCGACATTGTCTGCGGTGAAGGGCACACCGGGATCGGGGGCGCGCGGCGATCCGGTCAGCCACAGCCAGATCGCGATGCCGATCAGCGCGATCAGCGGCAGCAGCTTCAGCACCACGGTTACTTCCTGCAGCCGCCCGGCCTCGCGCACGCCGCGGATGTTGATCAGGGTGACGATCCACACGCAGGCGACCGCCAGCAGCGCAGGCGCGCCGGTGGTGGTGCCGAGCGCCGGGAAGATCAGCGACAAGGCGCTGACCACGGCCACGGCCACGGCGGCATTGCCGACCCAGCTCATCACCCAATAGGCCCAGGCCGTAGTGAACCCTGCGAGCGGCCCAAAGGCAGCCGTGGCATAGGCATAGGGCCCGCCAGCCAGCGGCAGCCGCGCGCCCAATGCCGCAAAAACCCGCGCCAGAGCCAGCGCACCGACGATGGTGATCCCCCAGCCGGCGAACTGGTTCCAGCCGAGCGGGGCGAGCTGGGCGGGCAGGATATAGATCCCTGAACCCACCATATTGCCGATGACGAGCGCCAGCAGCGCCCAGTACCCCAACTTGCGTTCCATTAAGCTCCCCTCCCGCCTGCGGGAGGGGCCGGGGGTGGGCCAATCAGCCTACCTGCAACAGGGCCCACCCCTAACCCCTCCCGCAAGCGGGAGGGGGACATGTGCAGACTATCGCTTGATCACGCCGCGTCACCATGTTTCTTGGCGGCCAGCATGAGCACCTTGACCAAGCAATCCTGGCTGGCCCGCGCCGGGCGCTATCATCCGCGGCTGATCCAGGCCGCCATGGCGATGAACGAGAATGACCTGCCGGTCGCCGAGCCGCTGCTGCGCGCCCACCTGAAAGAGGATCCGCTCGACGTCTTCGCGATCCGCCTGCTTGCCGAGCTGGCCGGGCGGATCGGACGCTATGGCGATGCCGAAAGCCTGCTGCGCCGCGCGCTGGAGCTGGCCCCGGCCTTTACCCCGGCGCGGGCCAACCTGGCGTTGGTGCTCTATCGCCAGAACCGCCCGGCCGAGGCGATTGCCGAATTGAACCGCGTGACCGAGGAAGAGCCGGACAATCCCGGCCATGCCAACCTCCAGGCCGCCGCGCTGGGCCGGATCGGCGAGTTTGACGAGGCGATTACGCTTTACGAGCGCGTGCTAGCCCAGGCGCCAAACCAGCCGCGCGTGTGGATGAGCTTTGGCCATATGCTCAAGACAGTCGGGCGGCTGGAGGACGGGATCGCCGCTTATCGCAAGGCGATCGAGCTGCTGCCGGCGCTGGGTGAGGCCTGGTGGAGCCTCGCCAATCTCAAGACCGTCAAGTTCAGCGATGCCGATATCGCCGCGATGGAAGCGGCGCTGGAGCAGGGCGGGGTCGCCAAGGAAGACCGCTTCCACCTCGATTTCGCGCTGGGCAAGGCGCTGGAGGATCGGGGCGCAGCCGAAGCCAGCTTTGAGCATTATGCCGCCGGCAATGCCCTGCGCCGGACCGAGCTGGATTACGATGCTGACGAGACCACCCGTTACGTCGATCGCCTGATCGAGCTGGCCACGCCTGAATTCTTCGCCGCGCGGGCCGGGCAGGGCTGCGATGCGCCGGACCCGATCTTCGTGCTTGGCATGCCGCGTGCCGGATCGACCCTGGTCGAGCAGATCCTCTCGAGCCACAGCCTGGTCGAGGGGACCACCGAGCTACCCGATATCCCCGCGCTGGCCCGGCGCGAGACGAATTACCCGCTGAGCCTGCCCGAGCTGACGGGCGAGCAACTGGCGCGCCGGGGCGAGGAGTTCCTGCGGCGCACCCGGATCCAGCGCAAGACCGAGCGGCCGTTCTTCATCGACAAGCTGCCCAACAACTGGATGCACACGGTCTTCATCATGCTGGCGCTGCCGAATGCGAAGATCGTCGATGCGCGGCGGCACCCGCTCGGCTGCTGCTTTTCCAACTTCAAGCAGCACTTCGCCCGCGGCCAGGCCTTTGCCTACAGTCTGGAGGACATGGGCCGCTATTATGCCGACTATGTGCGGCTGATGGCGCATCTCGACCGAGTCCAGCCAGGGCGCATTCATCGCGTGATCTACGAGCGCATGGTCGATGATACCGAGGCCGAGGTCCGCGCCTTGCTGGCCTATTGCGGGCTGGAGTTCGAGGAAGCCTGTCTGGAGTTCCACCGCACCGAACGCGCGGTCCGCACGCCCAGCTCCGAACAGGTCCGCCGCCCGATCTTCCGCGAGGGGACCGAGGCGCATGTGCCGTTCGAACCCTGGCTCGGTCCGCTCAAGGACGCGCTCGGGCCCGTGCTCGATGCCTATCCCGCGGCCCCCGAAGCGTTGTAATTCTGCCACGCGGCGGGCCTGATCGACGAGCGGCATGGCGGCACAGCTTGACCTTGCGGGCTGGGGGATTCAGACAAAAGGTCACAACAAGTTGGATGGGGTATCCATGACGTTTTCTGTTCGCCGAACTGCTAGTGCGCTGCTGCTTGCTTCCACCGCTCTTACCGCCATGCCGGCCCTGGCTCAGGAAGCCGAAGAGGTCGATGCCAACGAAATCGTGGTGACCGCGCAGAAGCGCTCGGAAAACCTGCAGAACGTGCCGATCTCGATCCAGGCCCTCGGCACAGCCAAGCTCGAACAGCTCAATATCTCCGACTTCAAGGGCTATGCCCAGCAGCTGCCATCGGTCTCGTTCCAGTCGGGCGGTACCCCGGGGACCAACGTGGTCTACATGCGCGGCGTCGCTTCGGGCGGGGACGGCAACCACTCGGGTTCGCTGCCTTCGGTCGGCGTCTATCTCGACGAACAGCCGGTAACGACGATCGGCGGCAACCTTGATGTCCACATCTATGACATCGCCCGGATCGAAAGCCTCTCGGGGCCGCAGGGCACGCTTTATGGCGCCTCGTCGCAGGCCGGCACGATCCGCATCATCACCAACAAGCCCAGCACTGCCGGGTTCGAAGGCTCGCTCGATGGTGAGATCAACACCGTCAAGAGCGGCGCGATCGGCGGCAAGTTCGATGGCATGTTCAATGCCCCGATCAACGACATGATGGCGCTGCGCGTGGTCGCCTTCTACCAGCGCGACGCCGGCTATATCGACAATGTCGCGGGCAGCCGCTGCTTCCTGCCGCAGCCGGGCGGGATCTGCGTCAACAACAACGCCTTCGTTGAAGAGAACTACAACGAGACCGAAACCTTCGGCGCCCGCGCCGCGCTGAAGATCGATCTTGACGACAACTGGACCGTGACCCCGACGGTCACTTACCAGAAGATGCTGAGCCAGGGCTCCTTCGCCTTTGATCCCAGCGTCGGCGATCTCAAGCTGCAGCGTTTTGCGCCGGAATACCTCAACGACAAGTGGATCCAGGCCGCGCTGACGATCGAGGGCAAGCTCGGCAGCTGGGACGTGACCTATGCCGGGGCCTATCTCGATCGCAAGCGCAACAGCTCGAGCGACTACACCGACTATTCGGAAGCCTATGATTCGCTCTATTCCTCGGTCGGCGGTCTGGCGGGCTACTTCTACTTCCTCGATTCGCTGGGCCGGACGGTCGACCCGCGCCAGAAGGTGATCGGCAGCGATCACTTCAAGAAGCTGAGCCAAGAGCTGCGGATCGCCTCGCCGGCCGATAAGCCGCTGCGCTTCGTCGGTGGCCTGTTCTACCAGCGCCAGTCGAACGACATCTACCAGGACTATCAGGTCTCCGGCCTGGGCCCGCTCGTTTCGGTCAATGGTTCGCCCGGCACGCTGTGGCTGACCAAGCAGGAACGCATCGACCGCGACTATGCGGCCTTCGGCGAACTCAGCTACGATCTGCTCCAGAACGTCACGCTGACTGCCGGCGTGCGCGCTTACAAGTTCGATAACACGCTGATCGGGTTCTTCGGCTTTGGCCGTAACCCCAACGGCAACTTCACCGACACGCCCTATAACGGCGCGGGTTCGTCGCGCACCGGTGTTGCCGGGTGCTTCACCACCACCGGCTCGCGCCTGCGTCCCGTGGCCGGCACGCCCGGTGTTGCGCTGTTGCCCGGATCGGTCGACGGCACGCCTTGCACCAACCTGGGCGTCTGGAACGGTTCGGGTGTGGACCCGGTCCGCGTCAAGGACGATGGCTTCACCTGGCGCGCCAACCTGTCGTGGAAGGCCACCAGCGACCTGATGGTCTATGCCACGGCGTCCAAGGGCTTTCGTCCGGGCGGCGTCAACCGCCGCGCCGACGTCGGCCCTTATGATGCCGACTTCCTGGTCAATTACGAAATCGGCTGGAAGTCGACCCTGGCCCGCGGCCTGCGCTTCAACGGCGCGATCTATCAGCAGAACTGGAATGACTTCCAGTATTCCTACCTCGGCGCCAACAGCTTTACCGAGATCAAGAATGGCCCTGACGCCCGCATCCGCGGCGTCGACGCCGATCTGAGCTACAACGGGGGCGGGCTGTTCCTGCAGGTGGCTGCGGCTTACACCGATGCCAAGACCACCAAGAACCTCTGCGCCGCCGCTGATCCGACCTTCACTTGCGCCGGCGCGGGCAATTCGGTCCAGTCGCCCACCGGCACGCGCCTGCCGATCACGCCAAAGTTCAAGGCTTCGGGCACCATGCGCTACACCGCCGACATGGGTGACAAGAAGCCGTACGGCCAGATCAACGTGGCTTACCAGGGTTCGGCCAGCGGCGATGTCCGCGTGGCTCAGGCGGTGCAGCTGGGCGAACTGCCAGCCTTCACCACGGTCAACCTGGCGCTCGGGATCGAGTGGGACAGCTTCAATCTGGAGCTCTACGCCGCGAACCTGCTGGACGAGCGGGGCCAGTCCTCGCGCTTCGTGCAGTGCGGCCAGTGCTACCAGCGGCCCTACATCGTGCCGATCACGCCGCGCACGATCGGCCTGCGCGCCGGGACCAAGTTCTAGAGTTGGAGAGGAGGCCTCGGGAGCCGCAAGGCTTTAGAGAAGGGCTGACTTGAGTGAGGGCGGGAGGGGCAACCCTGCCGCCCTCATTTTATGTGGTCGGCGCTATTCGGGCAGCTTGCAGATCTCGACCCACCGGGCACCGACCAGTTCGGCGAGGCGTTGAGGCTCCAGCTCAACCGACGAGGTCCGCGATCCCGCGGCCGGGAAGACGGTCGGATAGGCCAGCAACGAGCGATCGGCGAGGATCGGCAAATCCGTCGCCAGGCCAAACGGACAGACCCCGCCCACGGCATGGCCGGTCAGCGCCAGCGTCTCGTCAGGATCGAGCATCCGCGGCCGCCCGCCCAGTTCCGCCTTGCAGCGCGCATTGTCGAGCCGCGCGTCGCCGCGCGTGACCAGCAAATAGGGGGCATCGCCGACGCGGAAGGCCAGGGTCTTGGCGATCCGGCCGGGTTCGACTCCCAGCGTCGCGGCAGCCTCGGCAACGGTGGCGGTGGACTGGGCCTGATCGATCAGGCGCACGTCCGGGGCATGCAGCGCCAGCCAGGCGACCGCACTGTCATGGCTCATCGCCGCAGCGCCTCGACCAGTACGGCGGCTGCGCGGCTGACATCGGCCCAGGTATCCTCGAAATGCTCCTCGCCGCCGTAATAGGGATCGGCCACAGCCGCGCCCTCGCGCCCGGGGACTAGGTCTAGCAGTAAGGAAAGGTGCGCTGGGTGAGCGGATGGCTCAATGCTGCGCAAATCGGCCAAGTTGCGATGGTCCATAGCAAAAATGTGGGTAAAGGACCAGAAATCGTCGGCGGTCGCAACGCGGACTCGATATTCTGAAATGTCGACTCCGTGTAGTGCCGCCGTCCGAACAGCGCGCGGATCGGGCAAATCACCCACATGAAGCGCTTCGAAGCCAGCCGAATCTACGACCACGGACAGTCCCGCCGCTTCCGCCGCCTGGCGAAACGCACCCTCCGCCATCGGCGAGCGGCAGATGTTACCCAGGCAGACAAACAGCACGGCCGGCTCAGTCATCCTGCTCCCCATAGCGTTCCATCCGGAAGGCAGCCTTGAGGTAATCCTCGGCCGCGGCCTTGAGCAGCGGCTCTTTGGCAAAGGCTTCGGCCGGAAGCGGCGCCACGCCCAGCGCGTCCATCAGCGTCCACAGCGCAAACTTGCGGCCCGGCTCGCGCTCCACCCCAAAGCCGATTTTCAGCTTCTCAAGCGCGCGGTCATAATCCGCCTCGGTCAGCTCGGCCGGGTCCTCGGTGCCGAAAAAGTGCAGGATCAGCGCGTCCAGGTCCATGGCCTATAGCCAACCCAGCAGGGTCGCGCCCCAGACCGCGCCGCCGCCCACCAGCAGCGCCAGCAGGTAGCCGCCCCAGCCGCGTCCCTCGCGCGCCTGGCGCCGCTCCCAGACCAGCTCCACTTCGGGCAGCGGCGGTTGTTCGGGCGCGCCGCCCTTGGGCGGGAACTGCTCTTCCAGGCGCCGGATCAGGCCGGGCAGGCGCAGCAGGGTCTGGCCGTCTTCCTTCAGCCGATCGGCCAGCGCCGCTTCAGGGCCAAGCTCGTCGCGCATCCAGTTCTTCACAAATGGGCCGGAGACATCCCACATGTTGACGCCGGGGTGCAGCGCAGTGGCCAGTCCTTCGACCATCACCATGGTCTTCTGCAGCAGCAGCAGGTGCGGCTGAGTCTGCATGTCGAAATCGCGGGTGATCGCGAAGAGCCCATCGAGCATCTGCCCGACGGACAGCTCGCTCACCGGCTTGCCGCGCATCGGCTCGCCCACGGCGCGCAGCGCAGTCGCAAACTCGTCGACCGAGTGATAGCTCGGCACATACTGCGCTTCGAAATGGATCTCGGCGACGCGGCGATAGTTGCCGGTGGTCAGGCCATAGAGGATCTCGGCCAGCCAGTAACGCGCGCGGCGGTCGATCCGGCCCATGATGCCAAAGTCGATCGCGGCGATCGTGCCGTCAGCCTGCACGAACAGGTTGCCCTGGTGCATGTCGGCGTGGAAATAGCCATGGCTGATCGCCTGAGTCAGGAAGGCAATCACCAACCGGCTGGCGAGTTCCGGCAGGTCTATCCCGCTGGCCACCAGCGCAGCGCGGTCGCTGATCTTGATGCCGTCGATCCACTCGATCGTCATGACCCGGCCATTGGTCCGGTCCCAGTCGATTTCGGGAATGCGATAGCCTTCGAAGCCCTTCATCGCATCGGCGAGTTCAGAGGCCGAGGCCGCTTCGCGCCGCAGGTCTAGCTCGCGCATGGTCCAGCGCTTGAGGTTGGCAATGACCAGTCTTGGGCGCAGCCGCGAAGCCTCGCCGCCCAGCGCCTCAAGATGCGCGGCGGCCCATTCGTAAGTCTCGATATCGGCGGCAAACTTTTCGCGGATGCCGGGGCGCAGGACCTTGATCGCCACGGTGCGGCCGTCGGTGGTGACGCCCTTGTGAACCTGCGCAATCGAAGCCGCCCCAACCGGGACCGGGTCGATGCTGGCGAAGAGGGCATCCAGCGGCTTGCCGAAGCTTGCCTCAATTTCGGCGCTGATCGAGGCGAAGGGCACCGGCGGCAGGCTGTCCTGCAGGCTCAGCAAGTTATGTGCGGCTTCCTCACCGACCAGGTCCGGCCGGGTCGCCAGAGTCTGGCCCAGCTTGATCGCCGCTGGGCCGATCGCCTGGAATGCCCCGGCATAGTCAGGCACGCGGGGCTGGATCGTGCCAAGCCGAGCGATACGGAACAGCCGCTTGACCTGCGGCGGCGTATTGCGGTCCTGCTCGATCCCGCGCAGCGCGCCGTGGCGGGCCAGGGTTCGGCCCCAGCGCAGCAATCGCAGCAAATGAGTCGCCGGACGGGTCAAATCTTCCAGCCGCTGTGAATGGCGACCAGCCCGCCCAGGATCGGTTCGACCCTGGTGCGGGTAAAGCCGGCGGCGCGGATCATACCTTCAAATTCCGGCATGGTCGGGAAGCGGCGGATCGATTCGATCAGGTAGCGATAGGAATCGGCATCACCGGCGATTGCCTGGCCGATCTTCGGGACCAGTTCGTGCGAGTAGAAATCGTAGACTTCCTTGAAGCCCGGCCATTCGGTGGTCGAGAATTCGAGGCAATAGAACCGCCCGCCATGCTTCAGCACGCGGTGCGCTTCGGCCAGGGCATGATCGATCCGGGTAACGTTTCGGATCCCGAAGGCAATCGTATAGGCATCGAAGAAGCGGCTGGGAAAGCTTAGCTCCTCGGCGTTCTGGCGCGACCAGACCAGGCTATCGAGGCCGCGTTCCCCATCTTCTATTCTTTTCAGGGCGCGTTCAATGCCGACGTCGAGCATGTCCTGGTTGATGTCGGAGACGGTGATCTGCGCACCCTGCGCGGCCATGCGGAAGGCAATGTCACCCGTGCCGCCAGCCATGTCGAGGATCTGCTCGCCCGGACGCGGTTTCACGCGGCGGACGAACTTGTCCTTCCACAGCCGGTGCATGCCGACCGACATGGCATCGTTCATCACGTCGTACTTCTTGGCGACGCTTGAAAAGACTGCGCCAACGCGCTCGGTCTTCTCTTCGGGAGAGACCTCTTCGTAGCCGAAGGAAACCTGTTCGCTCATGGGCTGGCCCTTACGCGAGGTTTGTGCGCTGCGCAAAGCTTGTTAGGGGGATTCTTGTCTGCCTCACGGCAGATGCATCACCAGCCCGCTCCCCCACCCGACCTCCCAGAACCTAGGGTTACCCTATGGGAGGCCGGGTGGGGGAGCGGGCTGGTGATGCCAAGCTCATGACGGATGTCATGGGCGCATCCGGTAGGAAGCCCATGCCTGAATTACCTGAAGTCGAAACCACGGTGCGCGGCCTGGCGCGATATCTTGATGGCGCGCGGCTGGTGCGGGTTGAGCCGCGCCGGGCGGACCTGCGCCGCCCGTTTCCGGCCGACCTGGTCCAGGCGCTGACAGGGGCGACGGTGACCGGGATGGGGCGGCGGGCCAAGTACGGCCTGATCCATACCGATCGCGGGCGCAGCCTGGTGTTCCACCTCGGCATGTCAGGCCGCTGGCGGATCGATCCGGAAGATATCGGCACCCACGATCACCTCGTGCTGGAAACTGCCTCGGGCCACGTCCTTGCGCTTAACGATCCGCGCCGGTTCGGCTCGGTCGACCTGGTGGACGAGGCGGCGCTTGGCGAATGGCCCGCTTTCGCCGCGATGGGCCCCGAACCGCTGGGTGAGGAACTTACCCCCGCCCATCTCAAGGCCGCACTCGCCGGACGCAGCGCGGCAATCAAGCTGATGCTGCTCGACCAGCGGATCGTCGCTGGGCTGGGCAATATCTACGTCTGCGAAGCGCTGTTCCGCGCCGGGATCGATCCGCGCAAGGCGGCAGGCCAGGTTTCGGGGCCGGCGCTGACCCGGCTGGTCCCCGCGATCAAGGCGGTGATTGCCGAGGCGATCGAGGCCGGGGGATCGACCTTGCGCGATTATGCCCAGCCGGATGGCCAGCTCGGCTACTTCTCCAAGCAGTTCGACGTCTATGATCGGACCGGGGAGCCGTGCACACGTTGTGCTTCCCCAGTGCAACGCTTTCCCCAGGGCGGCCGCAGTACCTGGCACTGCGTGAAGTGCCAGAAGTAGGGTTCCTGTCCGCCTGACGGCGGTGGCATCATCGGCCCACGCCCCCACCCGGCCTCCCAGAGCATACCATCTCGTTGGGAGGCCGGGTGGGGGCGTGGGCCGGTGATGCCAAGGCCAAGCCGGATGGCTTGGCCGCACCGCCAAGAACTCTCTCTGGTTGACGATTCGGCTTTGCCCAGTTAAGGGCCGCGCTTTCTGCGGGCATGACTCGTTCAGCGCCCGCGATTTTGTGCGAAATTTGAACCAGAATCGGGCTGCACCTGGCAGCCGCAAGAAGGACTGACATGGCCAATACGCCGCAAGCCAAGAAGCGCATCCGTCGCAACGAGAAGCGCGCAGAAATCAACGGCAACCGTCTGGGCCGTATCCGCACCTTCGTGAAGAAGGTCGAAGCCGCCCTTGCCGGTGGTGACAAGGCTGCCGCTGCCGAAGCGCTGAAGGAGGCCCAGCCCGAACTGCAGCGCGGTGTGGCCCGCGGCGTGCTTCACAAAAACACCGCTTCGCGCAAGTTCGCGCGGCTGACCAAGCGCGTTTCCGCACTCTGATTCGAGCAGCCGATTCGCGGATCGGCAGCACGAAATAGGAACAACCCCAGCAAGGGGCCGGTGGTTCAACCGCCGGCCCTTTTGCTTTGTGTCGAAGCGGGATTTTTGCGGCATCGCAGCAATCCAAGGATTCCCGCGATTCGCACCGTGCTCCGGGAAAATCCTTATGCCTAACAGGTGTTTAGATTTAGGCTGCGGGAATTCCCCGAGCGAGGGTGAGTCAAGGCCATTTATTTCAGTTTTTTTGCAATCCGCGCCTTGCCCTGCGCGGTGATGGGGGCATAACACCTCTCAAGCCCAGCGCAGATTCTGCAATGGGACTTGCACAAATGATCAGACGACCAATCCGGTTTTTGGGGGCCGGGGAGGGATTGGTTCCGCCCTTCACTGAGGCGCGGGACGGGCGACGTATTATTGGGGGCCGTAGGGGTGTCGGGACCAAGTATAGGCAATTCGCGCGGTCCAACCGCGCCGGGCGGAGCTGACGCAGAGCGCATGATGGAAGAACAGGAAGCGCTCGATCTTGCCGCCGACTGGGCTGATATCAGCCGTGGTCTGCGCAAGGATCTTGGCAATCAGCTTTACAGCCAGTGGATCAAGCCGATTCAGCTCGGCGCGCTCTGCAAGGAGAGCGGGACGCTCGACCTCTATCTGCCGAACGAATTCTCGGCCAACTGGGTTTCGGACCGCTTTGCCGACCGGCTCTCGCTGGCCTGGAAGATCGCCCGGCCCGATATCCGCAATGTCCAGATCGGCGTGCTGCCGGGCCGCCGGGCGATGCCGGGCCTGCGCCTGGGCCGCGAGGAAGGCCGCCGCGCTGCCAACGATGGCGCGCCGCAGTCCCAACCGGGCGATGCCCTGGGCATGGGCGCGGCCGAATTGGGCGCGCTGGGCCAGGGCCCGATCGGGCTTGACCCCTCGCTGACCTTCGCCAGCTTCGTCACCGGCTCGGCCAACGTCCTGGCCAGCAATGCCGCGCAGCGCATGGCCGCGCCGGAAACCCCGCAGTTCGCGCCGCTCTATCTCAAGGCGGCGACCGGCCAGGGCAAGACCCACCTGCTCCACGCGATCGGCCATGCCTATCTCGCCAATCACCAGCGGGCGCGGATCTTCTACTGCTCGGCTGAGCGCTTCATGGTCGAATTCGTCCAGGCGCTGCGCCAGAACCAGACGATCGAGTTCAAGGCCCGGCTGCGCGGGTTCGACCTGCTGCTGGTCGATGACATCCAGTTCATCATCGGCAAGGCCTCTGCCCAAGAAGAGCTGCTTTACACGATTGATGCCCTGCTGGCCGAAGGCAAGCGGCTGGTCTTTGCCGCCGACCGCGCCCCGCAGGCATTGGACGGCGTCGAGCAGCGCCTGCTCTCGCGCCTGTCGATGGGCCTAGTCGCCGATATCCAGCCGGCCGACATCGAACTGCGCCGCTCGATCCTCGAGCACCGCCTCCAGCGCTTCTCGCCCAGCCATGTGCCGGGTGACGTGGTCGAATTCCTTGCCCGTACGATCAACCGCAATGTCCGCGAGCTGGTCGGCGGCCTCAACAAGCTGATCGCCTATGCCCAGCTGACCGGCCAGGCCGTGTCGCTGCAGCTGGCCGAAGAACAGCTCACTGACATCCTCTCGGCCAACCGCCGCCGGATCACGATCGACGAGATCCAGCGCAC
>Ga0073920_1000036_pt1 | contig 27321 bp, 29 predicted proteins | sample GWRWT4_2Sept14_2_FD_70953 | JGI IMG/M metagenome (GOLD analysis project Ga0073920, IMG submission 70953) | Sand microcosm microbial communities from a hyporheic zone in Columbia River, Washington, USA - GW-RW T4_23-Sept-14 | ecosystem: Engineered > Artificial ecosystem > Sand microcosm >...
TTGAGCGCCTTGGCGTGCTTGATCACGCCGCCGATGAAGTACAGGCACATGTCGCTGAGGCCGGCATAGCCGTTCCCGGCGAACAGCGGCTTGCTGCCTTCCCAGATCGAGATGTGGGTGTGCATGCCCGAACCGTTATCGGTCTTGATCGGCTTCGGCATGAAGGTTGCGGTCTTGCCATAGGCCTGGGCGACCTGCTGCACGACGTACTTGTAAACCTGCATGCGGTCAGCGGTTTGCACCAGGGTGCCGAAGGTCAGGCCAAGCTCGTGCTGGGCCGAGGCGACTTCGTGGTGGTGCTTGTCGCAGGGCAGGCCCATTTCGAGCATGGTCGAGACCATCTCGCCGCGGATGTCGACGCAGCTGTCGACCGGGGCGACCGGGAAGTAGCCGCCCTTGGCGCGCGGGCGGTGGCCCAGGTTGCCGCCGTCATATTCGCGGTTGCCGTTGGTCGGCAGTTCGATGTCGTCGATCTTGAAGCCGTTGCCGTCATAGCCGTCATAGAAGCGGACGTCGTCGAACAGGAAGAACTCGGCTTCCGGACCGACATAGACGGTGTCGCCGACGCCGGTGGTCTTGACGTAGGCTTCGGCGCGCTTGGCGGTCGAGCGCGGGTCGCGGCCATAAAGGTCACCAGTCGAAGGCTCGACGATGTCGCAGGTGATGATCATCATCGGGGTGGCGCTGAACGGATCGATGAAGATCGAATCCAGATCGGGCTTCAGGATCATGTCGGACTCGTTGATGGCCTTCCAGCCTTCGATCGACGAACCGTCGAACATCAGGCCGTCTTCGAGCTCGTCCTCACCCATCACGTGGGCACACATCGTCAGGTGCTGCCACTTGCCCTTGGGATCAGTGAAACGCAGATCGACCCACTCGATCTCCTCTTCCTTGATCCGCTTGATGATGTCCTTGGCCTTGGTCATTGGTCTTCCTTCTTGATGACCCCGGCCTGTGGCCGTGGGCGAGTGTTCCAGATGGGTGGATGGATCAGATGGCGTCGTTGTCGCGCTCGCCGGTGCGGATGCGCACGGCCTTTTCGACCGGGATGACGAAGATCTTGCCATCGCCGATGCGGCCGGTTTGCGCCGCGTTGCAGATGGCTTCGACCGTGCGGTCGGCCAGATCGTCGCTCACCACCACCTCAAGCTTCACCTTGGGCAGGAAATCGACGACGTATTCGGCGCCGCGATAGAGTTCGGTATGGCCCTTCTGGCGGCCAAAGCCCTTGGCCTCGGTCACGGTAATGCCGGAAACGCCCACTTCGTGCAGGGCTTCCTTGACCTCATCGAGCTTGAAGGGCTTGATGATCGCTTCGATCTTTTTCACTTCGTATTCCCCTGCGCAGCGTGCCGGTACCGACCCAGGTCCTGGGCCAGCCCGGCCTTATGGAATGCCACACACTCACTCTATCAAGAATCGTGCCAGTGGCCTGAATGTGGCCTAGGACATCGCTGCGCCTGCGAAAAGGGCGGAATCGCAACATTTGAATCTTGCGAGTCGTTCGCGTGTAACTTTCGCGAAGGCTGAGCCCGGTCCGGCTTGCCTAATTTTTCAGCAGATGTTGCCTAAAAAATAAGCAGACTAGAGATTGAGGCCAGCGATTTCGTCCAGCCCGGCCATCAGGTTGAGGCTCTGCACCGCCGCGCCGCTGGCCCCTTTGCCGAGGTTGTCGAGCCGGGCGACGAGCCGCGCCTGCGAGCCGTCCTGCGCGCCGAAGACCCACAGGTCGAGCCGGTCCGAGGGCTGCATCGAGCGGCGCAGCAGCAGCTCGTCCTTGGGCTCGTCATGCACGGTCACGACCTTGCTGCCGCTGTAGAATTCCACCAGCGCCAGTCGGAGGACTTCGGGCGATCCGGCCATCGGCATCGCGCTGAGCGGCAGCGGCACTTCGACCACCATGCCGCGATGCGCATCAATCACGGTGGGGGCGAACAACGGCGGATGGGTGAGGACGGCATAGCGCTGCATCTCGGGCACGTGCTTGTGCCCGAGCCCCAAGCCATAGGAGCGGAAGGCAATGTCGCCGTCCTCGACAAACCGTTGGATCAGCGCCTTGCCGCCGCCCGAATAGCCCGAGACGGCATTGACGGTATAGGGCCAGTCGGCCGGCAGCAGCCCGGCCCGCACCAACGGCGCAACCAGGCCCAGAAAGCCGGTCGGATAGCAGCCAGGATTGCTCACCCGGGCGGCGCTGGCAATTGCCTCGCGCCCGATCAGTTCGGGAAAGCCATAGGTCCAGCCAGCGGCCACGCGGTGCGCGCTGGAGGCGTCGATGATCCGTACTTTGGCACCTTCGGCCAGCGTCAGCGCTTCCTTGGCGGCCTCGTCCGGCAGGCACAGCACGGCAAAGTCCGCTGCATGATAGGCATCGCGGCGTGCGCCGGCATCCTTGCGGGCTGCTTCGTCCAGGATCAGCAGTTCGAATTCGGGGCGGGGGGCAAGCCGGTCAACGATTTCGAGGCCAGTGGTGCCAACGGCGCCGTCGATGAAAACAATGTGGGTCATGCGCAATAACCTGACGGTTCGATCCGGACCCTACCTTCACAAACTCCGTCTGTCCTGAGCTTGTCGAAGGACCGCCCTTGTTCTGGCGGCATAGAGCCCAGACCCGAAGAAAAAGCGGTGCTTCGACAAGCTCAGCACAGTCGGGAATGGGGATGGCTCAGCTTCGTCGGTCGTCGGCTTCAAGCGCCTCGACCGGCAGATAGCCGACAAAGCCATCGTCGCCGACCTGACCCCAGGCCCAGCCGCCCGTCACATCGAGCACGTTGAACAGCGCGCCACCAGCCAGGGCTTCGCGCACTGCGGCATCGGCCTTGTTGGCATCCAGCAGGTTTGCTCCGCCAGCAACGACCTTGTGCGGCATCGGCACGGCATAGTGCGGCACGAAGCAACGCCCCGCCAGGCGGATATGCGCCAGGTCCCCGCGCACCGGCCAATGCGCAGCGTCAAGCTTTTCGGCCGGGCCGGACAGGCCATACTGGCCCTCGGGAATGGCGGTTACGGTCAACTCTTCGTGCCCCGAAAACTGGAAGACCGGGCGATTAGCGCCGCTTTGGCCAGCTAGCAAGTTATCCATAGCGCCCCTTGAGCAGTCCCCAGGCCGCGCGCAGACCCAGGGCATCGCCGCCTTTGGGGCGACCAGGCTTGGCGGCGGGGCGCCAGGCGAAGGTATCGAAGTGGGCCCAGTCGGTCCCGGCGGGGACGAACCGGTCGAGGAACAATGCGCCGACCGAGGCGCCGGCGAAGCCGTTGCTGCCCGAGTTGTTCAGGTCGGCGATGTCGCTTTTCAGGTACTCGCGGTAGCCATCGTAAAGCGGGAGGCGCCAGCAGGGATCGCTCACCGCTTCGCCGGCCGCCAGCATTTCCGCCGCCGTCTCATCGCGCCGGGTGAACAGGGCGGGCAAGTCTGGCCCGACGGCTACGCGGGCGGCCCCGGTCAGGGTGGCAAAGTCGATCACCAGTTCGGGCTCTTCCTCGCCCGCCCGGGTCAGGGCATCGCCCAGCACCAGCCGTCCTTCGGCATCGGTGTTGCCGATCTCGACCGAGATCCCGGCACGGCTCTTCAGCACGTCGCCGGGGCGGAAGGCGTTGCCGGCAATCGCGTTCTCCACCGCCGGGATCAGCAGGTGGAGGCGGACCTTGAGGTGATGCTGCATGACCAGCTGGGCGAGGGCGAGGGCATGGGCCGCGCCGCCCATGTCCTTCTTCATCAGCGCCATGCCGGAGGCTGGCTTGATATCAAGGCCGCCGCTGTCAAAGCAGACGCCCTTGCCGACAATCGCCAGCTTGGGGTGCTTGGGATCGCCCCAGGTCAGCTCGAGCAGGCGCGGAGCGTGATGACGCGCAGCGGCGCGACCGACGGCGTGGACCATCGGATAGCCCTGTTCCAGCGCATCGCCGCTGGTGACCTTGGTTTCGGCCTTGAAAGTCTTGCTGACGCGGGCGACTTCGGCTTCGAGCTGGGCGGGGCCCATGTCTTCGGCCGGTGTGTTGACCATGTCGCGGACCAGCGCCGTGGCGGCGACTTCGGCCAGGGCCGGGTCGATCGCCCCCGCCGCCTTGGTCAGCAGCACCCGCGGGCCTTCGTCAGAGGGTTCGGCGCGGTAGCGGTCAAAGCGGTATTGCCCTGCCGCCCAGCCGAACAGCGCCGGGCCGCTTTCGGCATTGGCGATCCGGTAAGTCCCAGCTGGCAAGCTTTCGCCCAGCCGTGCCAGGCACCAGGTACCAAGCACGCTCGCATCGGCGACACCGGTGACGATCGACCAGTCCTCACCATTGGGAAGGATTGCGTGTTCGAACGGGCCGGCGGCAAACTTTTGCGCGGCGAGGGCCGTGCGGGCCGCAGCGGGCAGGCTCTTCAGAAAGTCGTCCAGCCCCGCCTTGTCGACCACATGGATCGGCGTGGCGCTTTGGTCGCGGTCGGGCTGGATCAAGGCATGCTTATCGGTCATGGTCACTGCCATAGCCGCGCTGCGGCGCAAGGTGCGAGAGGAAATTGGCAAATGCGCAAGGCCGCGATCCTGATCCTGCTGCTGGCCACGGCCTGCGTGCCGGAAAAGGACGAGGCCAAGCAGGCGGAGGCGAAGGCCACTGCGAACGCCGAAGTCCCGCCCATGCCAACGCCAACCGCCACGGCAGTAGCAGAGGCCCGCAAGACCGAGGAACGCACCTCTTCCTTCGAGTTCGATTACAGCTACCCGGCCGAAGCCGCCGCGATTCCCGCACTGGCCGCCGAGCTGGAAGCGGACCTGGCCAAGCAGCGCCGCGAGCTGGCCGCCGCAGCGCGTGAAGGCCGGGTTGCAGCGCAGGAGAGCGGCTTCCCCTTCAATCCCTATTCCTATTCGGCCGGCTGGTCGGTGGTGGCGGACCTGCCCGGCTGGCTCAGTCTCTCGGCCGGGGCGAGCACCTATACCGGTGGCGCCCACCCCAACCACTGGTCGCAGGCGCTGCTATGGGACAAAGTGGTGGGCAAGAGCCGGGTGGCGACCGACCTGTTCACGTCGAAAGCGGCGCTGGCTGCCGCGATCCGCGATCCGTTCTGTGCTGCGCTCAACCGCGAGCGCGCGGCGCGGCGGGGCGAGCCGATCGACCCGAACAGCGATGGCATGTTCGACCAGTGCGTGGACCCCACGGCATCGACCGTGATCCTCGGTTCCTCGAACAAGCAGCAGTTCGACCGGATCGGCATTCTGATCGCGCCCTATGAGGCCGGACCCTATGCCGAGGGCGATTATGAGATCACCCTGCCGGTGACCAGGGCCGTGCTCGCGGCAGTCAAGCCGCAGTACCGCTCGGTCTTTGCCTTGGGCCGCTGACGCCCACTCGCTTTTTGGCGGCGAGGCGCCTATATGCGGCGGCGATGACACAATATCAGGTAGTGACCGGAACCGAGACCGTCCTGCGCGACGGCACGATCAAGCTTCACGGGCCGGAAGGCTTCGAGGGGATGCGCCGCGCCGGGCGGCTGGCGGCAGAGATCCTTGATGCGCTGGTTCCGCATGTCCAGCCGGGGGTTTCGACCGAGGCACTGGACGATTTGGTCCGCCAGATGACGCTCGATGGCGGCGCGGTCCCGGCCACGCTGGGCTACCGCGGCTATACCCATTCGTGCTGCATCTCGATCAACCACGTGGTCTGCCACGGCATTCCTTCGGACAAGGTCCTGAAGGACGGGGACATCGTCAATATCGACGTCACCCCGCTGCTCGATGGCTGGCACGGCGATACCAGCCGGATGTATCTGGTCGGCGATGTGCCGCTGAAGGCCAAGCGGCTGGTCGATGTGACCCACGAATGCCTGATTCTGGGGATCGAAGCGGCCAGCCGCCCCGGCGCGCGGCTGGGCGATATCGGCGCGGCGATCCAGACCTTTGCCGAAGCCAACCGCTATGGCGTGGTCCGCGAATTCTGCGGGCATGGCCTGGGCCGCCTGTTCCACGATGCCCCCGAAGTGGTCCACGCCGGCCGCGCCGGGACCGGGCCGGAACTGAAGCCGGGCATGTTCTTCACGATCGAACCGATGATCAACCTCGGCAAGGCGGGGGTAAAGGTGCTGGAAGACGGCTGGACGGCCGTGACCCGTGACCGCTCGCTTTCGGCGCAGTTCGAACACTCGATCGGGATTACCGAGACCGGGGTGGAGATCTTCACCAAGTCGCCAACGGGGCTGGATAAGCCGCCTTACTGAGCCATCGACTGTCAGTCCTCAATTTTGACGCTGAGGCATGCTTGGTAGGTGTCAGTCTTGCCAGTTGACCGAAACCAGACCTCATTGACCCGGTAGTAAGTGAAGTAGTCATTCCGATCGCGGGAAATGTACTCGCCAGCCCGCGGGAGGAAGTCGAATTGCGCGACAAAAGCGGGCTCATTTTCATTGTCGACCATGTAGACTTCAACTGTCGGCATACTACCAAATCCTTCTTTCGGCTCTTTATCCCCGCCCGCTGCGGATCGCGGCGCCTGCCGCAAAGGGCGTGATCGCCACCAGCACCAGGCTGAACGCCGCCGTCAGGGCAATGCCCGCTTCGCCCCCGGTCGATAGACTGCCTGCGCCAAAGACCAGCAATGGCACCGCCAGCGGGATCACCAGCAGGCCGCCCAAGGCCGCGCCGCCGCGCAGGCCGGCGGTCAGCGCCGCCACCAGCACGCCTAGTGCGGCAAGTCCGGGGGTTCCGGCCAGCAGACCCAGTTCGACCGTCTGCAAGGTCGCCGCATCGATCCCGACCAGCGCGCTGGCGGGGAATGCCGCCAGCAGCAGCGCCGGAGCAAAGCTAAGCCAGTGCGCCAGCATCCGCGCGGTCATCGCCAGTTCCTCGCTGATCCCCCGCAGCGCAAGCTGGTCGAACAGGCCCAGCTCCAGATCGGGCTCGACCAGCCGGTCGAGCGGCAGGATCGCCGCCAGCAGCGCCGCGATCCACAGCACGCCGCCGCCGGTCCGCGCCAGCACTGGTCCATCTGGCCCGACCGCGAAGGGATAGAGCATCGCCACCGCGAGGAAGAACAGCACCGGCAGCAGCGTCGCCCCGCGCCGCTCACCGCCGAGCAGCAGGCCGAGATCGCGCCGCAGCAGGATCAGGAAGTGCCTCATGCGGTGAAGTCCGCCAGATCAATCGCCGCGCCGCCGGGCAGGGCAATCGGCTGGTGCGAGGCGACGAGGGCAATCCCGCCCTGCGCGCAGTGCTGCGCCACCAGCGCCTCGACCAGCGCCACGCCGCGGGTATCGAGGCCGTTCAAGGGCTCATCCAGCAGCCAGATCGACGCTTCCTGCCCCAGCAGCCGGGCCAGCGCCGCGCGCTTCTTCTGCCCGGTCGAAAGATAGCGCACCGGCACTTCGAGCAGACCGGACAGCCCCAGCTGCGCCAGCTCGGCATCGCCCGGGCCATCGAGCCGCTGCCAGAACCCCAGCGCGTGGCCCAGCGGCAAGCCGGGGTCGAGGGCGGGGCGCTCATCAAGCAGGCCGACGCTGCCCTCGCGCTCGACTTCGCCAACCAGCGGACGCAGCAAGCCGGCCAGGATGCGGATCAGGCTCGATTTGCCGATCCCGTTGGCGCCCTTGACCTGCAGCGCCTGACCGCTGCGCAGCTCCAGCCCCAGCCCACGGAACAGCAGCCGCTCGCCGCGCTGGCAGGCCAGGTTGTTTGCAGTCAGGCGGCACGCTTGCATCGCCCAGCGCGATAGGGGAAAGCGGGCGCACTGCCAAGGAGCCGCACATGTCGCTTGCCCGCCTGACCGAAACCGAACTTGCCGAGCTCATCGCGCGGCACCCCGAGTGGACCCTGCGCGCCGACGGGCAGGCGCTGGAGCGCACGTTCAAGTTCACGGATTTCAACGCGGCCTTCGGCTTCATGACCCGCGTCGCGCTCTATGCCGACAAGGCCGATCACCACCCGGAGTGGTTCAACGTCTACAACCGGGTCGAAATGACCCTGACGACGCATGATGCCAGCGGCGTTTCGGACCGCGATGCGGCGATGGTGGAGTGGTTGGCCGAGATGGGGTGATCAATTGGCTGTATTGGTGCGTCAATCGTATTTGATTGGCTTGTCACCAAAGTGCTTGCGGACGATCCGATTCCTGCGTTCGAATTCATCCTCGCCAGCATCGAATTCGTCTGGAAAGGTGAACTGGGCATCGAACTGACCGTTCTCGACTACCAGTTCCATCATGGACCAACGGTTTCTTTGGGGCTCAGCATCCCAGGCTTCCATGACCAATTCGAAGACGTCTTCCTCTTCATCCTCGGCTTCTGCGTCATGATAGTATACTTGGCTATCGTCTGCGCAGAACACTGCAACGCTAGACCAAGCGGGGCCTGCTTCGGCCAAGCATAACACTTTGCTGTCACACTTTGCGACATCAACGACGGCTCCTGCAATTCGCTGATAAAGCGCCCCGGTCTGTGCTGGCTTTTTACTTCCCATTTCAGCCTCCACGCTCATTGACTAAGCGGATCTTTCCGCTCTCCTTACCGATTGTCCAAGTGACGTAAATCGCATCAGGCCGTTTCGAACTGCCACGATACCGAGGCCTTATGTCTACGAGAACCTTTTCACCGTTGGCGATGGCCTTGGCCCAACGGTCTTCAAGCGCACGATACTGGCCGCGATTGAAGTTGGCGTCTTGGGCGAAATGGTTGAACTTTTCGCGGGGGCCATTGAATCGGGCGGCGATGTAGTGGCCGCCGTCATCGCTCGACCGTCGGTCTGGACGCCCGGCTCCAGACTGCAAGCTGCGTGAACGGGGCGCGCGCGGACCGAGCGTCAAGGTGCCTGTTACCTGCTGGGTCCGGAATTGCGCATCCACCCCGAAAGCATATCCATTGCTTCGGATTGTTTCGACAATCGGGCTTTTCGACCGTGCGCTGGGTATCGAGTCGTCGCGCTGCGGCTTTGCGGCCCTTCGCGTTACGGGAGTTGAGTTTACATTCGGGTCCGGCCGAGCTGGCTTTGGTCTCGGCTTTGACTCCTCGGTTGCTTCCCAAGACCCGGAAGCACCCCCTCCGTCGAACCGACCACCGCCAAACCCACCAAACCTGGGCGGGACGTTCTTGCCCATGCCCGCCCGGGTGAAGCGACCATCTTCGATGTCGTGCCAGGGGTTGTACTTGAGCGCTAAGGGCGCCTCGGAAACAGGTAGTATCACTCCAGTCCGAAGATAGATCTCAAACCGGCTATGACCCTTCTGTTGCCATTTTTGGGGACTCATCGCGAACTCCGACTTGGAATTCGGGAAGAGCTAACAATTCAATGCCTTGTAGGAAAGAACAAAAGTAGAACAATTATGGATGTATCTTGCATCGCAAGCGCTACTTCCCCAGCGGCCGCGCGCTTGAGCGCATCTGCTTGCGGACCCGGCCGGGCAGCCAGCGCGCGGCGAAGGCGATCCGGTGCGCCGTCTTGCCGACGCGGTTGTGCAGCTGGTTGCCGTGCACCGCATTCCACGCGGCCTCGGCCACTTCGGTGACGGGGGTGATCTCCAGCCCCGCCTCAACCACCCGTTCGCGGATAGCTTCGTTGCTGCCCTGGTTGGAGGTCATGTCGATCAGCGGGGTGTCGATGAAACCCGGCATCAGGCTGGCGACCTTGATCCCGTCCTCGGCCCATTCGCCGTCGAGGCTTTCGGTGATCGCGCGCACGCCGAACTTGGTGGCCGAATAGACCGAGGCCCCGGGCGTGCCATAGATCCCCGCCGCGCTGGCGGTGTTGAGCAGGCACGATCCCGGCGCGCTGGCCTTGAGCCAGGGGTGCGCGGCCTGCGCGCCCCACAGCACGCCCTTGAGGTTGATATCGAGGCACCGCTCGATCTCCTCCGGCTTGTTCTCGATCAGCGCGCCGCCCAGCGGAATGCCGGCATTGTTGAAGACGACATCGATCTGGCCGCCTGTCGATTTGGCAAACTCTTCCAGCGCTACGTCCCAGGCCGCGCGGTCACGCACATCAAGCTTGTGCTGTGACGAAGCCCCGGCCGGCAGCAGCGCCGCCGTTTCCTTCATCCCGCTCTCGCTGATGTCGGCCAGCCCGACAAACCAGCCATTGGCGGCAAATTTCTGCGCCACGGCCCGGCCAATGCCAGAGCCGCCACCAGTGATGAAGATTGCCTTGCGCGCTGCCATGTTCCGCTCCCGAATCGCACTTACACTCGTGTCAGCAGTGCTTAAAGCGCCGGATTATTATAGCAATGCCAGGTGAAGATCGCCGTCGCCCCGCGGTGCGGGCGCCAGGCTTCGGCCATTTCGCGGGTCAGCTTTTCGGATGGGCGCTCGTCCAATCCCAGCAGCTTGTGCAGCCCCGCCTGGACCGCCAGATCGCCTGCCGGCCAGATGTCGCAGCGCCCTTCGGCGAACAGCAGATAGATCTCGGCTGACCAGCGGCCGATGCCCTTGATCAGCGTCAGCTGCGCGATCGCTTCCTCGTCGTCCTGGGGCAGGGCCTCGAAATCTAGCTCGCCGCCAACCACCAGTTCGCACAGGCTGCGCATATAGCCCTGCTTCTGGCGGGAAAGGCCGCAGGCGCGCAGGGTCTCAAAATCGGATTCGAGCACCTTTTCGGGCGGCAGATCGGGCCCGAGGTGCGCCTCGAACTTGCGCCACATCGAGGCGGCGGCGGCGACGCTGACCTGCTGACCGACGATGGTGCGCATCAGCGTGCCATAGCCGCGCGGGCGGATCCGCGGCTCGGGATAGCCGGTCCGTTCCAGCGCTGCGGCGAAGCGCGGCTCGATCCGGGCCACGCTGTCGAGGCCGTGCTGCAATTGCTCTGCGGTCAATCCCACGCGAATGGTCCTGCTTGCCAAAGGAAAGCGCCTTGGTTAGCAGCGCCGGCGAAGCGCCGATAGGGTGCATGCAAGAGGAAAGACGCGATGCCGAAGCTGGTAGTGGTCAATCGGGCTGGTGAAGAAAAGGCGATCGAGGCTTCGGCCGGCCTGTCGGTGATGGAAGCGATCCGTGACAACGGCTTTGACGAACTGCTCGCGCTGTGCGGCGGCTGCTGCTCCTGCGCCACCTGCCACATCCACGTCGATGCCGATTGGGCGGCCAAGCTGCCAGCGATGAGCGAAGACGAGAATGACCTGCTCGACAGCTCGGACCATCGCGGTGAAACCTCGCGCCTGTCGTGCCAGATCCAGCTGACCGACGCGCTCGACGGCCTCAAGGTCATCATCGCGCCGGAAGACTGAGCAAATCCTCCCTGTTTCGCGAAGCGGAATGGGGAGGGGGACCGTCGCCGCAGGCGATGGTGGAGGGGTGCTGGCCGAGGTGCTCGACCCCTCCGTCAGCCACTTCGTGGCTGCCACCTCCCCATTGCTGCGCAACAGGGAGGATTTAGATGGGGCAAGCGCAAATGCGTTGCGCCGCGTCCCCCGCGCTCCTACCTTTCGGGCGATGACCATGGCGCTCGTACAGCACAACACGCTTGACCTGATCGGCAACACTCCGCTCGTCCTGCTCAAGGGACCGAGCGAGGCGGCAGGCTGTGAGATCTGGGGCAAGTGCGAATTCGCCAACCCCGGCGCCTCGGTCAAGGACCGCGCAGCACTCTGGATCATCCGCGATGCCGAGGCGCGCGGTGAGCTGAAGCCCGGCGGCACGGTTGTCGAAGGCACGGCCGGGAACACTGGGATCGGGATCGCGCTGGTCGCCAATGCGCGCGGTTACAAGACCGTGATCGTCATGCCGGACAACCAGTCCAAGGAAAAGATGGACACCCTGCGCGCGTTGGGGGCCGAACTGGTGCTGGTGCCGCCGACCAAGTTCGCCGACCCGGCCCACTTCGTCCACACCTCGCGCCGCCTGGCCGAGGAGACCGAAGGCGCAGTCTGGGCCAACCAGTTTGACAATGTCGCCAACCGCAAGGCCCACATCGAAAGCACCGCGCCGGAAATCTGGCAGCAGCTTGAAGGCCGGATCGATGGCTTCACTTGCGCCGCCGGGACTGGCGGGACAATCGCCGGGGTCGGGCTGGGGCTGAAAGCTTTCGACGAGAACGTCCGCATCGCCCTGACCGATCCGCACGGCGCGGCGCTTTACAGCTATTACGCCACCGGCGAACTCAAGTCCGAGGGCACTTCGGTGGCCGAAGGGATCGGGCAGGGCCGGATCACCGCCAACCTCGAAGGCGCGCCGATCGATACCCAGTTCCGCATCTCGGATCAGGAAGGCCTCGAATGGGTCGCCCGGCTGCTGCGCGAGGAAGGGCTGTGCCTGGGCCTGTCATCCGGCATCAACGTGGCCGGGGCGATCGAGCTGGGCAAGCAGCTGGTCGCCGAAGGGCGCAAAGATGCGCGGGTCGCGACGATCCTCTGCGATACCGGCTTCCGCTATCTCTCCACGCTCTACAATGCCGAGTGGCTGCGGGCGAAGGACCTGCCGGTCTTTCCCTGGCTGGCCTGATCGGCTAACACCAACGCATGGCCAGTCAGCCGAACCGACCAGTCCCCCAGCATTTCGTGCCGCCCAGCGCGCGTGAGCTGCGCGCCCAGGCGGTCCAGCGGCTGCAGGCCGGGCTCTTCGGCCTCGCCACCGTCGTCCTGCTGGTCGGCCTCGCCAACATCATCAACGATCGCGCCCGGCTGGCCGATACCGCCACGCCGGTAGCCGCCGCGCCGGCCAAGGCTGATGATCGCGGTGATCCGCTGGCCGATATCGGCGTGGTTCCGGCGGCTTCGCCCGAAGCCCCGGCCAGCGCCAGTGCCGCGCCCAAGAACTAGGCTCCTCGCCGCCCTGCTGCTGGTCCTGGCCGTTGCACTCGGCTGGGCCATGCTGTCGCGTCCGGCCGAGGTGCAGCGCCCGGTCGGGCTGTTCACCTCGCTGCCGATCCTGTGGGGCGAAGGCAAGGAACTCGGCGACCTGCTGAGCAAGGACCACCCGCAGCACTGGGCCAAGGCCGAACTGGCAGCGCTCGGTCCGATCCGTCCACTCGATACGCTCGAACATCTGAGCCCTGACCTGAAGCGCCTGGTGATCGCCCAGCCGCGCCCGCTTTCCCCGGCCGAGAACGTTGCACTCGACAATTGGGTGCGGGGCGGGGGGCAGCTGCTGCTGCTGGCCGATCCGCTGCTGACCGAGGAAAGCAGCTATCCTCTCGGCGACAAACGCCGGCCCCAGGACGTCGTGCTGCTCTCGCCAATCCTCACGCGCTGGGGGCTCGAACTGACCTTTGACGAGGCGCAGCGGGCTGGGCTGCGGGTGGTTGCGGCTGGCGGCGTGGCGGTCCCGGTCGATCTGGCTGGGGCATGGCGGACGACGAACCCGCAATGCCAGCTTGAGGCCCAGGCGCTGCTGGCGGTCTGCCAGGTTGGTCAGGGGCGCGTGCTGGCCCTGGCCGATGCCGAAATTGCCGCCACCAGCGATGCCGATGGCTTGCGCCAGCCGGCCTTCGCAGGCCTGCTCCGCCGCGCCTTCGCTAACCCCTGATCCGGGACATTTCGGGGAAACCACGGGAAGGGCCGCGCGCCTAGTCCGAGTCGCACGGTAAACCGCTGATTTTTCGTCAGATCAAAGCATAAACGAAGCGACGCCTTGCGCATCGCTTGGCGAATCTGATCACGCAGATTCAAGTATTTACCGAGTTATCCCGTAAATTCCCGCAAAAAGCCCTTCCATCCCCAATAATCAGTGTTAAGAAATCGTTTCATCGACAGTGATGTTGGCCTTCGTGCCCCACGTGTGGGGTGCCGGTCGCCGGGGCGGGCGAGCGGAGCGAAGGGGGGTTTAAGCGCCGGACATTCCGGCATTTGGGGCAGGTGGCGTGGAGGCGGTTCGGCCGATCAGCTATAGCGGACAGGGCTTTTCGCTGATGGGCGAAAAGGGCCGGTTCGTGCTGCCGCCCGATTTCCGCAAGGCGGTCCGCGATTCCGGCCAGGGCGAGCGCGTGCTGTGCCTGGCCAAGCATCCCCGCTGGAAATGCCTGATCGGCTTCGGCCTGGGCCGGGTCAGCGAGTTCGAGGCCGAGCTGGACCGCGAAGAGCGCATCGCGCTGGAACGCGGCCAGGATTACGACCGTGAACTGCGCGCCAACCAGCTCTATGGCTTCGCCCGCGTGCCCTTCGACGATTCCGGCCGCTTCGTCCTGCCTGAGCGCTATTTCAAGCTTGGCGGGATCGACAGCGCCACCTTCTTCCAGGGCGGCGGCAAGTCCTTCACGATCTGGAACCCGGCCGAACTCGCCAAGCTGGGCGCCGGCTGGGAAGACGCGCAGGAAACCTGCGCCGAACTCGCCGCCCAGGCTCAGAGCGGGAAGGGCCGCAAATGAGCGCGCCCCATATCCCGGTCCTCCTCGACGAGGTGGTTGCCGCCCTCGCGCCGGCCCCCGGCGCGGTGATCGTCGACGCGACCTTCGGTGCCGGCGGCTATACCCGCGCGCTGCTCAATGCCGGGGCGACCGTCCACGCCTTTGACCGCGATCCCGATGCGATCGCCGCCGGGCAGGCCTGGGCCGAATGCGCCGAGCAGCCGCCGCGGCTGGTGCTGCACCCGCGCCGCTTCTCCGAAATGGTTGCGGCGCTGGCCGAAGCCGGCGTGGCCCGGGTTGATGGCATCGCCATGGATATCGGCGTCTCCTCGATGCAGCTTGACCGGGCCGGCCGCGGCTTTGCCTTTGCCGCCGATGGCCCGCTCGACATGCGGATGAGCCAGGACGGGCCCAGCGCCGCCGATTTCGTCAATACCGCGCCCGAAGGCGAGATTGCCGACGTGCTGTTCAACTATGGCGAAGAGCGCCAGTCGCGCCGCGTTGCCCGCGCGATCGTTGCGGCCCGCCCGCTGGAAACCACCGGGCAGCTGGCCGCCGTGGTGCGCAAGGCGCTGGGCTATCACCCCGGCATGCCGAAGGATCCAGCCACCCGCAGCTTCCAGGCCATCCGCATTCACGTAAATGCCGAATTGGACGAGCTGCACGCCGGGCTTGATGCCGCCGAAGTGCTGCTGGCCCCTGGCGGGCGGCTGGCCGTGGTCAGCTTCCACAGCCTTGAAGACCGGATCGTCAAGCAGTTCCTGCGCGAAGCGGGCGGGGCACTGGCCAATGCCTCGCGCCATCTGCCGCAGGTCGCCCCGGCCAATGCGCCGACCTTCGATCACATTGCCAAGGCGGTCCGTCCCTCGGCCGCCGAGCTTGCCCGCAATCCCCGCGCCCGTTCGGCCACGCTCCGCTCGGCCCTGCGCACCGCTGCTCCCGCGCGCCACAGGAGGGCTGCATGAACCTGACCCGCGACCGGATGCGTTCGATCGGCTGGGTGGCCTTGCTGGTCACCTGCGCGGCGCTGACCCTGGTGCTGATGGTCCGCGTCAATGCAGTGAAGAGCGAGGTTCAGCTCGCCCAGCGCCAGATCAACGCGCTCAAGCAGGATAAGCTGATCCTCGAAACCGAGTTCCTGACCCGCGCCAACCAGCAGCAGCTACGCAACCTGAACGCGATCGAGTTCGGCTATCAGGCGCCGACCGCCGGGCAGTACCTCGAAGGCGAACGCCAGCTGGCCGCGCTGGGCAAGGCGCGCGGGCCGAATGCGCCCGAGCCGATCCGCATGGCCAGTGCCGCTTCGCTGGTCGCGAGAGAAAACCCGATCGCGGCGATGGTCTCGCCGCTGACCGGCAAGGCCATGGCCGCCGAGGCCAAGGTCGCCGATACGCGTGACGCTTCCGAAAAGGCCACCACCGCCGCCAAGCTCAGCGCGCGCCTGACCAAGCTCGACCGGGCGGAGGTCCGCGCCGAATGAACACCCTGGCGGTTTCCAGCATTGTTGCCTCGGGCCGGGTGGAAATTGCCAACACGCGCCGCCAGGCCCTGACCATGGCCAAGGCGCGGATCGTATTGGTTGCCGCTGGCTTCGCCGCGCTCGCGCTGATCGCTGTGCTGCGGGTGCTCTACCTCGGCTTGGTTGAAGGCACTCCGGCCAATGCCGCGGGCTACGGTATGACTCCGCAGCGCGGTGATATCGTCGATCGCAACGGCGCCCCGCTGGCCCGCGCCTTTCCGGCCTATGCGCTGTGGTACAACCCGGCCGCGCTGGGCGACGATGGCGCGCCGCTGGTCCGCCCGGTGGGCGAAGTCGCCGCCGCGCTCAACCGCATCTTCCCGGATATGGACGTGGCCGAGACCGCCGCGCGGCTGGCCTCGGGCCGCCCCGGCTACCTGCGCCGCCGGATCCTGCCTGAAGATGCCAACAAGATCCACGCGCTGGGCGAACCGGCGCTGGAATTCCCGCGCGAGACCGAGCGGTTCTATCCGCAGGGTTCGCTCGCCGCGCACGTGCTGGGCTTCGTCGGCGCCGATGGGCGCGGCCACGTCGGCATGGAAGGCGTGTTCGACAAGCGCCTGACCGACCCCGCCACGCGCGGCACCCCGGCGATGCTCTCGCTCGATAGCCGGGTCCAGGGCGCGCTGGAAGACGAACTGCTGAAGGGCATCGCTGATACCAATGCCAAGGGTGCGGCGGGCCTCGTGCTCGATGTCGAAACCGGCGAGGTGCTCGCGCTCGCCTCGCTGCCCTCGTTCAACCCGAACCTGATCGACAACGCCAGCGCCGGCAACATCTTCAACCGCGTGACCAACCAGGTTTACGAACTGGGCTCGACCTTCAAGCCGATCACCGTGGCCGCCGCGATCGATGCCGGGACCGTGACCAGCATGGCCCGCCGCTATCAGTCGGAGCGCCCGCTCGAGATCGGTGGTTACCGGATCCGTGACCTGCACAGCTACGGCGCATCGATGAATGTGCCGGAAACGCTGATCCATTCCTCCAACATCGTCACCGCGCAGATCGCAGACGAGCTGGGCGCAGCGCGGCTCAACGCGACGATGCGTTCGCTCGGCATGAACGAGCGGCCCTATATCGAGCTGCCCGCGCGCGGCTTCCCGATCTGGCCCAAGGGTAACTGGTCGCGGATCACGACGATGACCGTATCCTATGGCCACGGTATCGCGGTTACCCCGCTGCACCTCGCTACGGCCTATGCCGCGCTGGTCAATGGCGGGATCTGGCGCCCGGCCACGCTTAAGAAGCTCGGCGCGGGCGAAGTGCCGGAAGGCCGCCGGGTGTTCAAGGCTTCGACCAGCGCGCGGATGCGCCAGCTGCTGCGAATGATCGTGGTCGATGGTACGGGCAAGAAGGCCGATGCGCTCGGCTACCGCGTCGGCGGCAAGACCGGTTCGGCCGAAAAACCGGGCGTGGGTGGCTATCGCCGCAGTTCGCTGGTTTCGACCTTTGCCGCGGCCTTCCCGATGGACCGCCCGCGCTATGTGATCATCGCCATGCTGGATGAGCCGCAAGGCACGGCTGCCACATCGGGCCAGCGCACCGCCGGGTGGAACGCCGCGCCGATCGTTGGCCGGGTTGTTCCGCGCATCGGCCCGCTGCTTGGCATCATGCCCGATCCGACCCGCGATGTGGACATCTCTGACCTCTCGCCGCTCGTCGCCAGCGGAGATGGCGAATGAAGCTGGCGCGGCTGGCAGAGCTTGCCGGCATTCCCATCGCCAGCAGCCCGGATGCCCAGGTCACCGGCTTCGCCATCGACAACCGCAAGGTTGCGCCGGGCACTGTCTTCGGTGCCTTCCAGGGTGCGGCGGTCAATGGCGAGGACTTCATCCCCGCTGCCGTCACCGCCGGGGCAGTCGCCGTGGTCGCCCGGCCCGAAGCGAAGGTCGAAGGCGCGGTCCATATTGCAGCGGATAACCCCCGCCAGGTCTTCGCCCAGCTTGCCGCGCAGTTCTTCACGCCGGTGCCTGGCACGCTGATCGCGGTCACCGGGACCAACGGCAAGACCTCGTGCGTGGAGTTGACGCGCCAGATCTGGCGGATGGCCGGCCACCGCGCTGCCTCGATCGGCACGTTGGGCGTCACCACTGCGGACGAGAGCGTGTCGACCGGACTGACCACGCCTGACATCGTTACTTTCCTCGCCAACATGAGCGGGCTGGCGCGCGAGGGCGTGACGCATGTCGCCTATGAGGCGTCGAGCCACGGCTTGTCGCAGTACCGCAACGAAGGGCTGGTAGTGGCGGCTGGCGGCTTCACCAACCTCAGCCGCGATCACCTCGATTACCACAAGGACATGGAAGACTACTTCGCGGCCAAGATGCGGCTGTTTGACGAAGTGGTCGCCGATGACGGCGCCGCCGTGATCTGGGCCGACGATGAGTGGTCGGACCGCGCTATCGCGCACGCCGGCGAGCGCGGCCTTAAGCTCTTCACGGTCGGTGAACAGGGCGAAGCGGTCCGGCTGGTCAGCCGCACGCCGGGGCAGCTTGGCCAGGTGCTCGAACTGGTGCACGAAGGTCAGGCGCGCAAGGTCAACCTGCCGCTGATCGGGGCTTACCAGGCCGCCAATGCGCTGGTCTCGGCCGGGCTGGTGCTGGCGACGGGCGGCGATGCCACTCAGGTGTTCGATGCGCTGGCCCGCCTGCAACCGGTGCGTGGACGGCTGGAACGCGCTGCGATCAGCCGGGCCGGGGCACCGGTCTATGTCGACTATGCCCATACCCCCGATGCGCTCGAAGCGGCGATTGCTGCGCTGCGCCCGCACTGTTCGGGCCGCCTGATCGTGGTGTTCGGCGCGGGCGGGGACCGCGACCAGGGCAAGCGCCGGGAGATGGGCCGGATCGCCGCCGAGCAGGCCGATCTCGGGATCGTTACCGACGACAACCCGCGCAGCGAGGACCCGGCCGCAATCCGCGCCGCGATCCTGGCGGGCGGGGCGGGCAAGCTTGAGGAAGTGGGCGATCGGCGCACGGCGATTGCTGCAGGGATTGCTGCGGCGGGGCGCGATGACATCGTGCTGATCGCCGGCAAGGGCCATGAACAGGGACAGATCATCGGTGCAGGGGATTCCCTGCGCGTGCTGCCCTTCGATGATGTTACAGTAGCCAGGGAGTGTGCCGCATGAATGCCGTTGCCCGGATCCTCGAGTGGCCGATCCTTGCTGAAGATACCCACGGTCTGGTGCTGTGGACCGCGGCTGAAATCGCCGCGGCAACCGGCGGTATCGCCAACGGCGATTTTGCCGTTTCGGGCGTCGAGATCGACAGCCGCGACGTGATCGAGGGCGATCTTTTCTTTGCGCTTAAGGGTGAGGCAATGGACGGCCACCGCTTCGTCGAGGCAGCCTTTGCCAAGGGCGCTGCGGCTGCCGTTGTCGATCGCCCGATCGATGGTCCGCATGTCTTGGTTAACAATACCTCAACTGCACTTGAGCTTCTTGCCAAGGCGGCGCGCGAACGCACCTTGGCGCGGGTCATTGGGGTGACTGGTTCGGTCGGCAAGACCGGAGTCAAGGAAGCGATCTTTGCTGCGCTCGACCGGTCGAGCCGGGGCAGCGCGCACCGCTCGGTCAAGAGCTACAACAACCATGTCGGCGTACCGCTCAGCCTCTCGCGCACCCCTGCCGCGACCAAGTTCGGTGTCTACGAGATGGGCATGAACCACGCCGGTGAAATCCGCGGGTTGACCGGCCAGGTTCGACCGCACGTCGCGCTGATCACGACCATCGCCCCGGCGCATATCGAGAACCTCGGCTCGATCGAGGCGATTGCCGATGCCAAGGCGGAGATCTTCGAAGGGTTGGAGCCCGGCGGCACCGCGATCATCCCGGCTGACGTGGCCCAGTATGGCCAACTGCGCCGCACCGCCGAGCGGCTGGGTGTGAAAATCGTTTCCTTCGGGCGCAGCGACTTTGCCGATGTCCGCCTGCTCGATGCCGTGCCCGCGCCGGGTGGCGGCTCACTGGTGACGGCCGACATGGGCGACCGCCGCCTGTGCTACACCGTCGCTACGCCGGGTGAGCACTGGGTGGCCAATTCGCTGGCCGTGATCGCCGCAGTGCGCGAACTGGGCGGGGATCTGGGGGCGGCTGGCCTGGCCCTGGCCGAGCTCGAAGGCCTCAAGGGCCGGGGCGCCCGCCATCGCTTGCCGGTCGAGGGCGGCATCGCCCTACTGATCGATGAAAGCTACAACGCTAACCCGGCCTCAATGAAGGCCACCCTGGCCGATTTGGGCCGCACGACTGCGGCGCGCCGCGTGGCTGTGCTCGGCGCGATGAAGGAGCTGGGCGAACATGGCCCGGCCTTCCACGCCGAGCTGGCGGTGCCCCTGCGCGAGGCGGAAGTCGAACATGTGATCATGGTTGGCGACGAGATGCTCCCGCTGGCCGAGGAACTGGGGAAATCCGCCGCTACGGCGCTTGGCAAGCCCATGTCCTTCGCCCATTGCGGGTCTGTTGGGGATGCACTGGTGGCGCTTGGGAAACTGGGTTTGCGGGCAGATGATGCCATTCTCGTCAAAGGGTCGAATTCCGTCGGGCTGGGGGCTGTGGTCGCTGCCCTGACGCAGCACAAGGATTGAGATCAGGATGCTTTACCTGATCGCGGAATATTTCGAATTTTCGGGCCTGGCGAACCTCATTCGCTACCAGACCTTCCGCGCGGGTGCGGCCTTGATGACGGCGCTGGTGATCGGTCTGATCATCGGCCCCAAGTTCATCAACATGCTGCGTCTGCGCCAGGGCAAGGGCCAGCCGATCCGCGAGGACGGCCCGCAGAGCCACCTGGCCAAGCGCGGCACGCCGACCATGGGCGGGCTGATGATCATGATCGCCCTGGTCGTCTCGATGCTGCTGTGGATGGACCTTTCGAGCCCGCTGGTCTGGGCCTGCCTGATGGTCACAACCGGCTTCGGCCTGATCGGGTTCCTGGATGATTACGACAAGGTCAAGAAGCGCAGCACGGCCGGGGTTTCCGGGCGGGCGCGGCTGGCGGCGGAATTCTTCGTCGCCGGGATCGCGGCCTGGATCATGGTCAGCCAGACCAGCACCAACCTCTACGTGCCGTTCCTCTCGGGCCACTACATTCCGCTGGGCCCGTTCTACTTCGTCTTTGCTGCCTTCGTGATTGTCGGTGCCGGCAATGCCGTGAACCTGACCGACGGGCTTGATGGCCTCGCGACCATGCCGGTGGTGATCGCCGCCGGGACCTTTGCGATCATCGCCTACCTAGCCGGCCGCGCCGACTTTTCGGCCTATCTCGGCATCCCGCATGTACCGCGCGCGGGTGAGCTGGCAATCCTCTGCGCCGGGATCATGGGGGCCTGCCTGGCCTTCCTGTGGTTCAACGCGCCGCCAGCGGCGGTGTTCATGGGCGATACCGGCAGCCTGGCGCTGGGCGGAGCGCTCGGGGCGATTGCGGTCGCTTCGCGGCATGAGATCGTGCTGGCGATCGTCGGCGGGCTGTTCGTGGCCGAGGCGCTGTCGGTGATCATCCAGGTCGCGGTCTACAAGCGGACTGGCAAGCGGGTGTTCAAGATGGCCCCGATCCATCACCACTTCGAGCAACTGGGCTGGAAGGAATCGACCGTCGTGATCCGCTTCTGGATCGTCTCGATCGTCCTCGCCCTTATCGGCCTGTCGACGCTTAAGCTGCGATGATCACCACCCCCGCCTTTGCCGGTGAGCGCTTTGCCGTCCTTGGTCTGGCCCGTTCGGGTCTGACTGCGGTCGAAAGCCTGCTGGCGGGCGGGGCGCAGGTCACCGCCTGGGACAGCCGCGAAGAGCCACGCCGCGGGCTGGAGGGCCGGGTCGAACTGGCTGATCCGCTGGCAATCGACCTGGCGGGCTATGCCGGCGTCGTGGTCTCGCCCGGCGTTCCGCTCAACACGCACCCCATCGCCGCCCATGCTGCCGCTGCGGGTGTGCCGGTGATCGGCGATATCGAGTTGTTTGCGATTGCCCGGCCGCACCTGCCCGCGCACCGCGTGGTCGGGATCACCGGCACTAACGGCAAGTCCACCACCACCGCGCTGGTCCACCATGTGCTGCAGAGCGCCGCCCTGCCGACCCGCATGGGCGGCAATATCGGCCTGCCGGTGCTGGGCCAGGCGCCGCTGCCGCCGGGCGGGGTCTATGTGTTGGAATTGTCGAGCTATCAGATCGACCTGACACACAGCCTGGCCTGCGATGTCGCCGCGCTGCTCAACATCACGCCCGATCACCTCGACCGTTATGATGGGTTCGAGGCCTATGCCGCGAGCAAGGCCCGGCTGTTCGAAATGCAGCATGCCGATCAGGTCGCGGTCTTCGGCATTGGCGAACCGGAAACCCGCGCCGTGGCAGCGCGCGAACTGGCGCGGCGCCCGGCCGGCAAGGTCCATTCGGTCGATGGCAATGAACTGCTCCAGCTTCAGCCGAACTGGCCGACGCTGCAGGGCCCGCACAATCTGCAGAACGCCGCTGCAGCCGTCGCCATTGCCGAGGCGCTGGGGCTGACCCCCGCACAGTGGGGTCCGGCGCTGGCCAGCTTCCGCGGCCTGCCGCACCGGATGGAGCGCGTCGCCGAAGCGGGCGGGGTGCTCTACATCAACGACAGCAAGGCGACGAACCCGGCCTCGACTGCCCCCGCGCTCGGCGCGTTTCCGCCCAGCCCGGACAAGCGGATCCACTGGATCGTCGGCGGCCTGCCCAAGGGCGACGATCTGGACGAATGCGCCCCCTATTTCGGCAATGTTGCCGCCGCCTACACGATTGGCGAGGCCGGGCCGCTGTTCGCCGAACTGCTGCGCCCGCACATGGCGGTCAACCGCAGCGAGATGATGTGCGATGCGATCCAGCAGGCCATGGCCGCCGCTCACCCGGGCGATGTCGTGCTGCTTTCGCCCGCCTGTGCCAGCTTCGATCAGTTTCGTGATTACGAGGCCCGCGGTGACAGCTTTCGCCAGATCGTCCAGGCGCTGATCGCCGATCAGGTGTCCGCCGGGGAAGGAGCCCGCTGATGGCCACGCATCCGCCCTTCGTTCCCCGCGCCGGTCAGGCCCCTAGCGCGATGGGCCTGCCGCGCCAGCGCCGCAACCGCCGCAGCGAATTTGCAATCTGGTGGCGTGAGGTTGACCGGGTGTTGCTGGGGCTGATCCTGCTGCTGATGGCGCTGGGGACCCTGGCGGTCGCCGCCGGATCGCCAGCCAGCGCGCAGCGTCTCTCGACAGCGCGGGTCAAGCTGGATGATCTGCACTTCTTCTACATTCACCTGCGCTGGCAGTTCGTCGGCCTGCTGGCGATGTTCGGGGCGGCGGCGCTGCCTAAGGACATGGCGCGGCGCTTTGGCATCCTGCTCGGCGTGGCGATGCTGATCGGGCTGTTCCTGGTGCCGGTGGTCGGCTCGACCGTCAACGGGGCCAAGCGCTGGCTTGACCTTGGTATGTCGCTGCAACCGTCGGAGTTCCTGAAGCCGGCCTTTGCGATCTGCCTGGCCTGGATCCTGTCGTGGAAAGCGCGCGATCCCAAGCTGCCGGTGCTGGCGCTCAGCACTGCGGCCATGCTGCTGGTGGTCTGCCTGCTGATGCTGCAGCCCGACTTTGGCTCGGCGATCCTGTTTGCGGGCGTGTGGTTCGTGCTGGCGCTGCTGGCCGGGATCTCGGTCCAACGCATCGGCGTGATCGCGGTGGGCGGGATCGGCGCGGTTACGCTGGCCTACCTGTTTTACGAGAACGGCCGCAACCGCATCGACGCCTTCCTGGGCGGCGGTTCGGCCTATGACCAGGTCGACCTTGCCAGCCGCACACTGCTGTCAGGCGGCTGGACCGGGACCGGCATCTGGCTGGGCAAGCGCAAGATGTCGCTGCCCGAGGCGCATACCGATTACATCTTCTCGGTGATCGGTGAGGAATTCGGGCTGCTGATGTGCATGGTCATCGTCGCGCTCTATGTCGCAATCGTCCTGCGCGTGCTGCTGCGGCTGCTGAAAGAGGATGACCTCTTCACCACGCTCGCCGCCGCCGGCCTTACCGCCCAGCTGGGCGGGCAGGCCTTCATCAACATCCTCGTCAACCTGCAGCTGTTCCCGTCAAAGGGTATGACCCTGCCGCTGATCTCCTATGGCGGCTCGTCGACCATCGCGCTGTGTCTCGGCGTCGGGCTGCTGCTGGCGATCACGCGGCGCAATCCCTTCATCGAACGCGAACCGTTCAAGGTCGGCAATTTCGGAGACTTGTGGAAATGACCGGGCCGACGCGGCACTACGTCCTCGCAGCCGGGGGCACCGGCGGGCACCTGATCCCGGCCTTTGCCCTGGCGGTCGAGCTGGAACGGCGCGGGCACCACGTTGCTCTGGTCACCGATACGCGCGGGGCCAAGCTGCCGGGCAAGCCGGACAGCCTGGTCACCCACGTCCTCCCCGCTGGCCGGATCGGCAAGAACCCGCTGCACTGGCCGGGGGGCATCGCCGCGATCCTCGAAGGCAAGCGGATGGCCGAGCGGCTGTTCGAAAGCTTCCAGCCGGCCTGCGTCGTCGGCTTCGGCGGCTATCCCGCTTTCCCGACGCTGTGGGCGGCGACCGCCAATGGCGTGCCGAGCGTGATCCACGAGCAGAACGCCGTGCTGGGCCGGGTCAACCGCTTGATGGCCACGCGCGTCGATGCGATCGCGACCTCGTTCCGGCAGGTTGACCGGCTGAAGCCGAAGTTCGCGCTCAAGACGCACCTGGTCGGCAATCCCGTTCGCGCCGAGGTGCTGACCCTGCGCGATGAGCCATTCCCGCCGTTCAGCGAAGACGGCCTGCTGCGCGTGCTGGTCACGGGCGGCAGCCAGGGGGCGAGCGTCCTCTCGCAGGTTGTGCCCGATGCTCTGGCGATGCTCCCAGCCGCGCTGCGCACTCGCCTTCAGGTAACCCAGCAGTGCCGGCCCGAGGATATCGAGGCGGTCCGCGCGCGCTATTCCGGGCACGACATCCCGGCCGAGCTTGGCACCTATTTCGAGAACATGGCTGAGCGGCTGGCCGATACCCACCTGTTCATCGGCCGCGCCGGGGCCTCGACCATTGCCGAGCTGACCGCCGTGGGCCGCCCGGCGATCCTGGTGCCGCTGCCGATCGCGACCGACGATCACCAGGCCGCCAACACGCGCGAGATCTGCGCGGCCGGCGGCGCGCGGATGATCCGGCAGGAACGGTTCACCGCCTCTGAGGTCGCCAAGCAGATCCTGGCAATCGCGCAGAGCCCGGAAACGCTGGCCAACGCGGCACATGGCGCGTGGAACTGCGGCTATCCCAAGGCGGCGCAGGACCTGGCCGACCTGGTCGAAGGCTTTGGCGGCGTTCCGCTGATGGACGTGATCCGCGTGGCCGATGCGGCCGTTGCCGGGGCCGTCATCGGCGGCGCGGCGACGGCAGGTTAGGAAGAGACGGAAATGAAGGGCGTTGGAACTGACATCGGCACGATCCATTTCGTCGGCATCGGCGGGATCGGCATGTCCGGCATTGCCGAGGTGATGCACAACCTGGGCTATAGCGTCCAGGGCAGCGACATTGCCGAGGGCTACGTCGTCGAAGGCCTGCGCGCCCGCGGGATCAAGGTGATGATCGGTCACAAGACCGAGAACCTGGGCGATGCCGCCGTGGTCGTAACCTCGACCGCCGTGAAGCGCGACAATCCTGAAGTTGTCGCCGCGCTGGAGCATCGCGTGCCCGTGGTCCGCCGCGCCGAAATGCTGGCCGAACTGATGCGGCTGAAGCGCACAGTGGCGGTGGCCGGGACTCACGGCAAGACCACCACAACCAGCCTCGTGGCGGCGCTGCTCGATGCCGGCGGGGTCGATCCGACCGTGATCAACGGCGGGATCATCAATTCCTACGGCTCCAACGCCCGCCTTGGCGAGAGCGAGTGGATGGTGGTCGAAGCGGATGAGAGCGACGGCTCGTTCCTGCGGCTCGACGGGACCATTGCGGTCGTCACCAACATCGATCCCGAACATCTCGATCACTACGGCAGCTTTGATGCGATCAAGGACGCCTTCGTCGAATTTATCGAAAACGTGCCATTTTATGGCTGCGCAGTGCTGTGCATCGACCATCCGGAAGTCCAGGCGGTAATCCCCAAGGTCCGCGACCGCCGCGTGGTGACCTATGGCTTCTCCGCCCAGGCTGACGTGCGCGGTGAGAACGTCACCCCGGTTCCTGGTGGCAACCGCTTTGACGTGGTGATCCGCCAGCGCGATGGCTCGCAGCGCCGGATTGACGGAATCGAACTGCCAATGCCCGGCCGTCACAACGTCCAGAACGCGCTCGCCGCGGTGGGTGTGGCGGTTGAGATGGGCTGCGCCGATAGCGTGATCCAGACGGGCTTTGCCAAGTTCGGCGGGGTCAAGCGCCGCTTCACCAAGGTGGGTGAGATCGATGGCGTGACGATCATCGACGATTACGGCCACCACCCGGTCGAAATCCGCGCCGTCCTCGCTGCCGCGCGTGAGGGTGTGCAGAACCGCGTGATCGCCGTGGTCCAGCCGCATCGCTACACCCGCCTGCGCGATCACCTGGAAGAGTTCCAGGCCGCCTTCAACGATGCCGACCTGGTCTATGCCGCGCCGGTCTATGCCGCCGGTGAAGCGCCGATCGAAGGCGTTGATTCCGCTGCGCTGGTTGAAGGAATCAAGGCCCGTGGCCACCGTTCGGCCCACCTGATCGCCAGCGCTGATGCGCTTGGCGCCGAACTCGCCAATATTGCCCAGCCGGGCGACATGGTGGTCTGCCTGGGGGCGGGGGACATCACCAAGTGGGCCGGCGGGCTTGAGGCCGCGATCCGCGTCTTCCGGACTGGCGGATGAGCACGGCGACGCTCCCCGCTGTCCGGGGCAAACTGACCCCTGCGGCCCCGCTGGCTCCGCTGGTCTGGTTCAAGTCCGGCGGCGCGGCCGAATGGCTGTTCGAGCCGAAGGACCTGGTTGATTTGCAGGGGTTCCTGCGCGAACTTGATCCGGCCGTGCCGGTCATGGCGCTGGGGCTGGGCAGCAACATGATCGTCCGCGATGGCGGCGTACCCGGTGTGGTCGTGCGGCTGGGCAAGGCCTTTGCCAAGGTCGAGCAGACCGCCGATCTGACCCTGAATTGCGGCGGCGGAGCGAGCGGGATCCTCGTCTCCTCAACTGCGCGCGATTGCGGCATTGCCGGCCTTGAATTCCTCCGCTCGATCCCTGGCACGGTCGGCGGCTTCGTGCGGATGAACGGCGGCGCCTATGGCGGTGAGGTCAAGGATATCCTGATCGATTGCGATGTCGTGCTGCGCTCCGGTGAACTGGTGACCCTTCCAGTGGCAGACCTGCACTACACCTATCGCCATTCCGAGCTGCCTGAAGGCGCAATTGTTGCTGCCGCGCGGTTCAAGGGACGTGCCGGAAAGCCCGAGGACATCCAGGCCGAGATGGACCGCATTTCCGCCAGCCGCGAGGCGAGCCAGCCGCTGCGCAGCAAGACCGGCGGTTCGACCTTCAAGAACCCGGCTGGGCACAAGGCCTGGGCTCTGGTTGACGAGGCTGGCTGCCGGGGGCTTCAGCTCGGCGGCGCGCAGGTC
>Ga0073920_1000038_pt1 | contig 26772 bp, 23 predicted proteins | sample GWRWT4_2Sept14_2_FD_70953 | JGI IMG/M metagenome (GOLD analysis project Ga0073920, IMG submission 70953) | Sand microcosm microbial communities from a hyporheic zone in Columbia River, Washington, USA - GW-RW T4_23-Sept-14 | ecosystem: Engineered > Artificial ecosystem > Sand microcosm >...
TCGGACGCCTTCTTCCCCTTCGCCGATGACCTGCTGGCCGCAGCCGAAGCCGGAGCGACCGCCGTGATCCAGCCGGGCGGATCGATTCGCGACGAGGAAGTGATTGCGGCAGCAGACGAGGCCGGTCTGGCCATGGTCTTCACCGGAATGCGCCACTTCCGGCACTGAGTTGCTCCATTCGCCGCAAGGACATTTCGCTTCATCGCTGAGCCGTGTGGCGGGGCGCATTGTTCACTTGGAAGTAAGGCGTTTTTCCGCAGGGAGACCGCCTGAGCTTAATCTTCGTTCCGGGATCTCCCTGATGGGCCTGTTCAAGTCCGACCTGTTCCGCTCTTTCGGCCTCGGCTTTACGCTGGGGGCCGTGTTGCTGGTCGGCAGTCTCTGGGCCCAGAGCGAAGACGGCATTTCGGGCAAGGTGATCCCCAAGGCCGAAGCCGCCGCCCTGCCCGACCGCACCCGGTGAGGGGCAACCTCCTCCTGCCTGCAATTCTGGCGCTAGCCGCCGCCTGTCAGCAAGCCCCGGCCACCGCCGGCGAGGTTGACGTGCTCGCCCCCGCCGCCGCGCGCCAGGCCAAGGAAGCGCCCGGGCTCAAGACCGCGGTCTTTGCCGGCGGCTGCTTCTGGGGTGTGGAAGGCGTGTTCAGCCATGTCCTGGGCGTCAAAAGCGTACTGACCGGCTATCACGGCGGCAGCGCCAAGACCGCCAGCTATGAACGCATCGGCGCTGGCGATACCGGCCATGCCGAGGCCGTGCAGGTGACCTATGACCCGGCCGTGGTCCGCTATGACCAGCTGGTGCGGATCTTCTTCTCGGTCGCCGCCGATCCGACGCTGAAGGACCGCCAGGGCCCCGATGAGGGCCCGCAGTATCGCGCCGCGCTGGTGCCGCTGAACGAGGAACAGCGCCTCGTCGCCAGCGCCTATCTGGCGCAGATGAAGACGTCCGGCATCTGGAAGAAGCCGATCGTGACGCCGATCGAGGGCTACAAGAAGTTCTACCCGGCCGAGGGCTATCACCAGGACTTCATGGCCAAGAACCCCAAGCACCCCTACATTCTGGCCTGGGACGTGGCCAAGGTGGCCGCGCTGAAGAAGCGTTTCCCCGGTTTCTACAAGCCGGACTTCACCCGGGGCTGATTGCCGCCTATATCGCCGTCATGGCAAGCCATCATCATCACGACGAGCATTCGGGCCCCGGCCTGGTCGAAGCCGCGCGCCACGCGCTGACGGGCGCCGGCGAACAGTGGACCGAGATGCGCGCAGAAGTGTTCCACGCGCTTGCCGCGCAAGACCGGCCAGCCTCGGCCTATGACATTGCAGAGAACGTCTCGAAGGGCCGCGGCAAGCGGGTGGCGGCCAACTCGGTCTACCGGATCCTCGACCTGTTCGTGAAGACCAACCTGGCCCGCCGGGTCGAGAGCGCCAATGCCTATATCGCCAACAGCCACCCCGGCTGTCGGCATGACTGCATCTTCCTGATCTGCGATGTCTGCGGCCGCACAGTCCACATCGATGATGACAAGCTGACCGGATCGCTGGTCCAGGCCGCGCACACCGCCGGCTTTGCCGATATCCGCCCGGTGGTGGAACTGCGCGGGGTCTGTGAGCGCTGTAGCTGAGCCACCTGCACCGGTTCTGCATCGCACCTGTTCGATAGTCTCAATCGACACCAACAATTCAAGCGTGTAAGGCCTGAGGGATGAGTCAGTCTCCTGCCACGCCGTTGCTCGATACCGTCAATCTGCCCGCCGATCTGCGCAAACTCGCGCCTGAGCAGCTGCGCCAATTGGCCGATGAACTGCGCACCGAAATGATCAGCGCGGTCGGTACCACCGGCGGCCACCTCGGTTCGGGGCTGGGCGTGGTCGAGCTGACCGTAGCGATCCATTATGTGTTCACTACGCCCGACGACAAGCTGATCTGGGACGTGGGCCACCAGGCCTATCCGCACAAGATCCTGACCGGGCGGCGTGACCGGATCCGCACGCTGCGCACTGGCGGGGGCCTGTCGGGCTTCACCAAGCGCAGCGAGAGCGAATACGATCCGTTCGGCGCGGCGCACAGCTCCACCTCGATCTCGGCCGCGCTGGGCTTTGCCATTGCCAACAAGCTGCAGGGCCAGCCGGGCAAGGGCATTGCCGTGATCGGCGACGGGGCGATGAGCGCGGGCATGGCCTATGAGGCGATGAACAACGCGCGTGAGGCTGGCAACCGGCTGGTGGTGATCCTCAACGATAACGACATGTCGATCGCGCCGCCGGTCGGCGGGCTCTCGGCCTATCTCGCCAAGATCGTCTCCTCGCGCCCGTTCCTTGAACTGCGCGAAGTGGCCCGCAAGATCTCGCGCAAGCTGCCCGAGCCGCTGCATGTCGCCGCCCGCAAGACCGACGAGTTCGCGCGCGGGATGGCGATGGGCGGGACCCTGTTCGAAGAGCTGGGCTTCTACTATGTCGGCCCGATCGACGGGCATAATCTCGATCACCTGATCCCGGTGCTGGAGAATGTCCGCGATGCTGCCGAAGGGCCTTGCCTGATCCATGTCGTGACGCAAAAGGGCAAGGGCTATGCCCCGGCCGAGGCGAGCGCCGACAAGTATCACGGCGTCCAGAAATTCGATGTGATCACCGGCGAACAGGTCAAGGCGGTGGCCAAGGCTCCGGCCTATCAGAACGTCTTCGGTGAAACGCTGGCCAAGCTGGCGGACAGCGATCCGAAGATCTGCGCGATCACCGCCGCCATGCCGAGCGGCACCGGGGTCGACAAGTTTTCCAAGGCCCATCCGGACCGCAGCTTCGATGTCGGCATTGCCGAACAGCACGCAGTCACCTTTGCCGCCGGCCTGGCCGCGCAGGGGATGCGGCCTTTCGCCGCGATCTATTCGACCTTCCTGCAGCGTGCCTTCGACCAGGTGGTGCATGACGTGGCGATCCAGAACCTGCCGGTCCGCTTTGCGATCGACCGCGCCGGGCTGGTCGGCGCCGACGGCGCGACCCATGCCGGCAGCTTCGACATCACCTACCTTGCCACCCTGCCCAACATGGTGGTTATGGCTGCTGCGGATGAGGCCGAACTGGTCCACATGACCTATACTGCGGCTTGCCACGACTCTGGCCCGATCGCCTTCCGCTATCCGCGCGGCAATGGCATCGGCGTGCCCCTGCCCGAGGTGCCGCAGCAGCTTGAGATCGGCAAGGGCCGGATCGTTCGCGAAGGGACCAAGGTTGCGCTGCTCTCGCTGGGGACGCGCCTCGCCGAGGCGCTCAAGGCGGCCGAGGTGCTGGAGGCCAAGGGGCTTTCGACTACAGTTGCGGACGTTCGCTTTGCCAAGCCGCTCGATACCGATCTGATCCGCCGCCTGATGGCCAGCCACGAAGTGGTCGTGACGGTTGAAGAAGGCGCGATCGGCGGGCTGGGTGCCCACGTCCTGACCATGGCGAGCGACGAAGGGCTGACCGATGCGGGCCTCAAGATCCGCACTCTGCGCCTGCCCGACACCTTCCAGGACCACGACAACCCGGACAAGCAATACGACGAAGCCGGGCTCAATGCGCCGCAGATCGTCGATGCCGTACTGAAGGCGCTGCGCCACAACTCAGCCGGGGTTGAAGAGGCGCGCGCTTGATGCACCGGACAGGTCCTATGCAGCGCCCAGATTACATCGAGGCTGAGGCTGTATTTGAGTCCGGCGATATATCGTCAAGATCTGACGCTGATCTACGCCGTTACCTCGTCGCAATCTGCAGGAATGAAACTGGAAACGATTCTGTATATGCGCGCGACATAATGAGAGTCGGAACGCTCAACCAGTTGCTGCTCACCCGACACATCGAAAAGCTGGATGCAGCTTCAACGCGTATGCAAAAATGGTTCCTAGTTCTTGCAATTCTCTCGTTGATTGCGGCTGGCTTGCAGGTTGCAGTGGGTTGGCAACAGATTAGCTCAACTCGGGCCATAGAGCCGGTGCAAACGCCAATACGCCCAATTGTAACCGAACCGTCCAAGCAGCCTCCCAAACTATCGCATTAGCTCAATTTGACCGCGTTACCGTGCGTCTTGCGGACGTGATCGAAACGCTAGCGAGAGGGTCGGCGCGTCAACCCACCCAGCGCCAGATCCCGGCAGCCATGCCGTTGCCGGGAATATGCGCCCAGGTCGCACCCAGCCACAGCACCAGCCCACCAATCCACGGCACCAGGCCGGCCTTGGCCAGCCCGCCCAGTTTCGGCCAATAGGAGGTCTTGGCCTCCCATCCGGACCAGGCCGCGCCCATCAGCGCTTCTTTCTTGCGGTCTTGCATGTGCGAGCCGACCAGCGCGAGGAAGCCCACGGCGAAAGTCAGGACCAGGCTGCGCGGGGTCGGGCTGACCAGTGCGTGGCTCACCGCCCAGAGCGCGAAGCCCCACATCATCGGGTGGCGGGTAACATGGAACACGCCGTGGACCGGCTTTTCGGCCAGCGCCGCCGCGCCGGGTTGCGGGAGCGCGGGGTTGCCCAGCAAGCTGCCGACGAACAGTACCGATGCAACAAGGGTCAACAGGCTACCCAGCGCCCAGGGCAGGTTCTGCGAGCCATCCCACAGACCGGTGCCGGGCGCGATCGCGCGGAAGGCGAAGACCATCCAGCCCAACGTGGCAAACGCGACCAGCGAGTAGACGATCTGGAAGCCCACCGCGCCGACGGTCCGCACCAGCGGCGCCCGCAAGGGGTGAGAGAGCACGAAGTGGGTTCCGACAAAGGCCACCGCCGCGGCGACCAGGTTCGTCAGTTGCTCTGCCATGGCATCTTCTCCCTAACTCCCCTCCCGCAAGCGGGAGGGGGACTAATTACCACTCATAGGCCTTGGGCAGTGCGCCTTCGGTTGGCACCTTGTAGCGATCGCGCAGCTTGGTCTGGTGGTTGACCAGCGACTGTTCGACCCCGTCGATCATCACCCGGACCACGCCCGAGCTGTTTTCCAGCGGATCGCCGTCCCAGATTACCACGTCCCCGGCCAGACCCGGTTTCAGACTGCCGAACTTGTCACCCATGCCCAGAATTGCCGCCGGGACCGAGCTGATCGCGGCAAAGGCCTGACCCCAGTTCAGCCCGCTCGCCCCCGGCACCTTGGTCAGCGAGACCAGGTTACCGGCATATTGCGGGGCATAGCGCGGCTGATCGCCGAACGCGCCGAGGCCAACCTTGACCCCCGCTGCCGCCATCCGGCCGACATTGGACTGGGTCGCGCCGAGCTGCTCGAAATTGCCCGGCAGATCATTGAGCGGCGTCGCCAGCACCGGCACGCCCGAGGCGGCCAGTTCCTTCGCCACCATCCAGCCCTCGGTCGCGCCAACGATCACCAGCTTCAGCGCCAGGAAGTCCGCCTTGAGCGCCAGTGCCATGCGGATATCAGCCGCGCGTTCGGCGCGGACGTAGAGCGGCTGACGCCCGGTCACCACCGGCACCAGCGCGGCGGCATCGAAGCGGGTCAGCAGGGCATCGCCGGGCCGTTCGGGCGCAGCATCCTGCAGGCGCGGATCGGCCCCCTGGCCGCCGCCGCGGCGGGCCAGCTCGCGCGCTTCCATGAAGGCGTTGCGCAGCACGGCGTGGACCGCCGCACGGCTGCCCCCGGCCGCCCGCGCGCCGTCTTCGCCCAGCTGGACCAGCTGGAACGCGCGCGCCTGGGTAATCGGCTGGCCATCGCTGGCGAGATCGATCACCGCGCCCTGCCCGCCAAAGATTGCCCCGGTGCGCAACGGCGCCACGGCAGCGCGGGTCACCCCGCCGGCGCGGCTGACCGCAATGTGCTGGGCCAGCGGATTGATCGCGGGCGACAGATCGAGCGCGGCGCTGAACGGACCCTTGTCGGCCCCTTCATCATTCGATTCATCGACGCCTTCGACATCGAACAGGCCGATATCGGTCACGGCGACGACCAGGCCAGGCGTGACCCACTTGCCTGCAGCGTCGATAGTGCGCGCACCGGCCGGCACGACCACACCCGCCCCGGCGGCCAGCACCTTGCCCCCGCGCAGCACGACCGTGCCGTTCGGGATCGGGGCCGAACCATCGCCGATCACGACGGTTGCATTGGTGATCGCGATGTCCTCGGCGACGGCGGGAGCCGAGAGAGCGAGGAGCGCGGCGGCGCTGAGCAGCAACTGGCGCGGGCTCATTTCACGTCTCCTTCACCGACCTGGCCCAGCTCGAAATCGCTGACTGGCCGCCGCTTGGGATCGGCCGCATCGAATAGCAAGGCGCCATCGACCCAGACCTTGTCGGGCCGCGAATAGACCGACAGCGGATTGCCGTTCCACAGCACCACGTCAGCCATCTTGCCCTTTTCGAGGCTGCCGGTCTGCTGGTGGATGCCCATCGCCATGGCGGGGTTGAGCGTCAGCCAGCGGATCACCTCGGCATCGGACACCTCGATCCCGGCGCGGCGGGCATCGCCCTGCGCCTTGGCGGCTTCCTGATTGAGGCGCTGGATCCCGTTCTCGTCGTCCGAGTGGATCACCACGCAGGCCCCGGCCTTTTGCAGGATCCCGGCGTTTTCCGGGATCGCGTCATAGCTTTCCATCTTGAAGCCCCACCAGTCGGCCCAGATCGCCGAACAGGTGCCGGCGGCCTTCAGCAGATCGCCGATCTTGTAGGCTTCGGTGGCGTGGTGGAAGGCGGTGACCTTGTAGCCAAACTCCTTGGCCATATCGAGCACCAGCGCCATTTCATCGGCGCGGTAGCAGTGGTTCTGGATCAGGATTTCGCCATCGAGCACCCCGGCCAGGGTCTCCATCGCCAGGTCGCGGGTCTCCAGCTTGCCGGCATTGCGCTTGGCGCGATACTCACTCGCCTTCATCCAGGTCATGCGGTTGACCGCGATATTACCCATCCGGGTCGAGGGCATGCGGCCCTTCGCGCCATAAACGCGTTTGGGGTTTTCGCCGCAGGCCATCTTCAGGCCGTAAGGCGCATCGGGAAACTTCATCCCCTGGATCGTGCGCGAATAGACGTTCTTGAGCGTGACCGAGCGGCCGCCCATCAGGTTGGCCGAGCCGGGCAGGATCTGAAGGCTGGTCACCCCGCCATTGGCCAGCGCGCGGCTGAAACCCGGATCCTGCGGCCAGACCGAGTGCTCGGCCCAGACTTCGGGCGTGGTCGGCGCAGTTGCTTCGTTGCCATCGGAATGAGCCTGAACGCTGGGCGAGGGATAGTCGCCCAGGTGCGAGTGGATATCGATGATCCCCGGCGTGACGAACTTGCCTGCGGCATCGACCCGGCGATAGTTCGCCGGAATGGCAAGGTCCGCGCCGCCCACGGCGACAACCTTGCCATCGGCCAGCAGCACGATGCCATTTTCGATCCGCCCGCCGGCGCCATCGAACACGGTAGCGCCGGTCAGCGCGGTCGGCTCACCCGGATAGGGCTTGTAGGTCGAAGGGAAGGGGTTCTTGTTGTACTCGCGCGCGGCCTTGGCGGCGGCAGAAGGTTCGTCCTTCTTCTTCTTTTCGGCCAGGCCCGGGCTGGCCACCAGGGCCAGCGCGGCCATCCCGGCCAGCAACTTGGGCGCGAGCATCACTTGCGGTCCTCCAGCGTATCGAGGTGCATCCAGCGCTTGACGATCGGGCTGAGCAGCAGGACGACCACGGCCGCGCCGATCGCGATCCAGCCGAACATCTGGTAGATTTCCAGCAGCTTGTCCTTGCTCATTTCGCCGCCATGACCGCCGGTTGCTTCACCGATCTTGCCGGCCACGAAATTGCCGACCGCGGTCATGTAGAACCAGGCCCCCATGATCAGCGAAGCGAGGTAGCTGGGCGCCAGGCGGTTCATTGCCGAAAGCCCGACCGGCGAAAGGCAGAGCTCGCCCGTGGTGGCCAGCAGGTAATAGAGGAACACGAACAGCACCGGGGTCATCGCCGCGATCCCGTAAGCTTCCGCGCCCCATACCAGCACCAGGTTGGCCAAGCCCATCTGCGCCAGCGCCAGGCCGAACTTGGCCGGGGCCGACGGCTCCTTGCCGCGCTTGCCGAGCCATTGCCACAGCGCCGCGAACAGCGGGGCAAGGATGATGATGTAGATCGGGTTGATCGACTGGAACAACGAAGCCGGGGTGGCGCCGCGCTCGACATAGCGGTCGGTAAACAGGCTCATCGAGCCGCCGGCCTGTTCGAACAGCCCCCAGAACAGCGGGTTAAGGCTGATCAGGAACAGCACGGCGAACATCCGCTCGCGCGGCTCCTTGTCGAGCTTGAAGGTTTCGTAGAGCACATAGCCGAGCAAACCGAGGCCCGAGACCACCAGCAGGTTCTGGATCACCGACTGGTACTGGACCAGCGCCCAGCACACCGCGACGGCGGCAATGCCGATGCCATAGAGCGTCATCTCGCGCTGGCGGGAAAGCGGGGCCGGAGCCTCGCCCGCGCCGCCCAGCGCGCTCTTGCCGAGCACGAAGACCACCAGGCCGAGCAGCATGCCGATACCGGCCAGACCGAAGCCATAGCCCCAGCCGATCGTTTCACCGAGGTAGCCGACCAGGATCGTGCCGATCGCCGCGCCGACGTTGATGCCCATGTAGAACACGGTGTAGGCGCCGTCGCGGCGCACGTCGGTCAGCTTGTAGAGCTGGCCGACCATCACCGAGATGTTGGCCTTGAGGAAGCCCGAGCCGACGATGATGAAGGCCAGCGCCGCCCAGAACACGTTGATTGCCGGATCGGCCTGTTTGACCGCCGCATCGGTGATCCCGTGCATTCCTTCGACCGCCATCAGGCTGTGGCCGATCGCCAGCAGCAGGCCGCCGAACAGCACGGCCTTGCGCTGACCCAGGTAACGGTCAGCCAGGTAGCCGCCCAGCACCGGGGTGATGTAAACCAGGCTGGTATAGGCGCCGTAGATCAGGTTGGCGTTGCCATCGCTGAACAGCCAGTGCTTGGTCAGGTAGAAGATCAGCAGCGCGCGCATGCCGTAGTAGGAGAACCGCTCCCACATCTCGGCGAAGAACAGCATGTAGAGGCCCTTGGGATGGCCTGCGAATTCCGGTTCTTTCTGGATTGCGATCTTGGCACCGATTGCCAGGAATATGACAAGCACGACGACCGCGATTGACGCGATCCAGTCGCCCTCGTTCCACAAGGCCATGTCTTTCATGAATTGCTCCCCAATAGGCTCGGTCAGCGCACTGCGGGCAGACCATTATGGCGCCGGAGACTAGCCGGGTTTGCGCGACTGTGAAGCAAAATTAATCGCGCCTTTCGGATTATTGCACAGCCGAGCCGCACTCCGATTCCGCTTGCGTGCCGCGCTGTATTATGGCACTGAAACAGCATGGCTGGGCACTCGCAACCTGTATATCTGAAGCTGCGCGATCTGATCGCCGCGGCGATCATTGACGGCACTTACCCGGAAGGGGCCATGCTCCCCTCGGTCCGCGCGCTGGCGGCCGAACAGGGCGCCAATCCGCTGACCGTGGCCAAGGCTTATCAGCAATTCCAGCTCGATGGCCTGGTCGAAGTGCAGCGCGGAGTCGGCATGTTTGTCGCCCGCGGTGCGGCCGAAAAGCTGCGCCGGAGCGAGCGTGAGGCCTTTATGGCGCAGGACTGGCCGGAAATTCGCGCCAGAATGGAACGCCTGGGGCTTTCTGCAGCAGATTTGCTTGCGATTTAAACCACATCTGTCAAAATCGAGCATTGCTAACAGAGCCGCGCTCTGGCATTCAGTGCGTTGTTGCCTGTCCTGCTTCGGGTCGAGGGGCGTGCAGCACCAAAAACGAACTAAAAACCAGGTCGCTGGGGTTGTGCAGACCCCAAAGGAAGGCACGATATGATCAAATCCGAACTGCTGCAGGCGCTTGCCCGCGATAATCCGGGCCTCCGGGCCGAAGAGGTAGAAAAGGTGGTCGACACCTTCTTCGAGGAAATCGAGCAGCGGCTGGCCCAGGGCGGCCGGGTCGAACTGCGCGGCTTCGGCGCTTTCTCCACCCGCGAGCGTGACCCCCGCCAGGGCCGCAACCCGCGCACCGGCGCCAGCGTCGCGGTCCCCGGCAAGAAGGTCCCCTACTTCAAGCCCGGCAAGGAAATGCGCGCGCGCTTGAACGCTGATTAAAGCCGAAAAGGCCTTCGGGCCTTTTCGCGCAACAGCAGGGCTGTAAATCCCGCCGGCACCCCCTATGACTGGCAGCCGGATGGGCCGGAATTCGTTCCAGGCCGAGGCGAAAGTGGTGCCGTTCGAGAACCGGCGCGCAGCGACCTACTGGTCGTGAGCACCGGAAGCGCAGAAGGGTGCCGCTTGCAGCCCGGCATGGAGCGAATTACGGCCCATCCGGAGCGGACGTGGCGGAATGGTAGACGCCGGGGACTTAAAATCCAACACCACTGTTTTTCAATGTCTAAAAACGCTTGTAATTGCGTCGTTTTTACCCCAATTTGACCTCGCTAAATGGTAACGCATAGCTAACGCATTTAGCCCATTTTTTGAGGTGTTGGCGGTGACAGCGATCCATCAGGTTTTCGGCGGGAAAGTGCAGGTTTTCCGACGCCCAAACAGCCGGTTCTGGCAGTGCGCGGCGAGCGTCGGCGGCAAGCAGCGGCGCGGTAGCACCAAGCAGGAAAGTTTGGCGCAGGCCAAAGATGTGGCCGAAGACTGGTATCTGGGTCTGAAGGGCAAGGCCCAAGCCGGGGAGCTGAAATCAGGCAAGACGTTCAAGCAGGCGGCGACCCGGTTTCTCGATGAGTTCGAAGCGATCACCCAAGGCGAGCGCAGCCCAATCTATGTCGCGGGTCACAAGCGACGACTTGAGAAGCACCTGATCCCCTTTTTCGGATCGAAGGTGCTTTCCGAAGTCACGTCCGGCTTGATTCAGGATTATCGAATCCATCGGATGAAGAGTGCTGCTAGTGGCAAGCCCCCTGCGCGAAGCACGCTTCATCAGGAAATGGTCTGCCTTCGCCAGACGCTCAAGACCGCGAATCGACATGGCTGGCTGGAACACATGCCTGACATGACCTCGCCTTATCGGGCATCGAGCAAAATCTCCCATCGGGCGTGGTTCTCGCCCGAGGAATATAGGCAGCTCTACACCGCGACCGGCGCCCGCGCCCGCGATCCGAAGAAGGAACGCTGGCGCAGTGCGTGTGAGGACCTGCACGACTACGTGCTGTTCATGGTCAATTCCGGCTTGCGACCGGACGAAGCGCGGCACATCCAGGTCCCCGATGTCGAGATTGTCCAGGACGGACCCAAGCGCGAGAAAATCTTGCACATTGCCGTTCGCGGCAAACGCGGGGTTGGCTATGCCAAGACTATGCCGGGAGCGGTCCTGCCCTTCACCCGCACGGTCGAACGGCACAATCGCGGACCATCGGATCTGATCTTCCCGACAATCCAACGCGAGCTGTTCAACACCATTCTCGACGAGCTGGACCTGAAACGCGATCGGGAGGGCAATCCGCGGACGACATACAGCCTACGCCATACCTATATCTGCATGCGCTTGATGGAGGGCGCGGACATCTATCAGATCGCCAAGAACTGCCGGACGAGCGTCGAGATGATCGAAAAATACTATGCCTCGCATATCAAGAACATGCTCGACGCCACTGCGATCAACATCATGCGCCCGAAAAGGAAACGCTGACCGGGCGGCCAGTGTCCCCTACCCTTCTACACCCTTGGCGGAGCGCGGGGCTTAACCTATAGCCGCCTTGGTAATGCGGGCGTGGCGGAACTGGTAGACGCAACGGACTTAAGCCAGATTGAGTGCTCGCGGGGAAACCCGTGATGCAGAACTGCTCAAATTCGGGGAACCCTGTCAGATGGCGATCCCGAGCCAAGCCGCAGCGCGAAAGCACTGCGGAAGGTGTAGAGACTAGACGGGCAGCACCTACCCTTCGGCCCAGCCGGAGCATGGTGAAGGGATAGTCCAGACCACAAACACCCGATCGGGTGGCGGCGAAAGCCGTAGCGGGTATGAAAATTCGTTGGGCTTTTGCCCGTGTGGGTTCGATTCCCACCGCCCGCACCAGCTATCTTTGAGCACGATCCGATAAGACCACTGCACGGTGGACCGGATTGTGCCTGAGCGGGGTAAAGCGGGCCGAACGGAACGCACTCCGCTCCTGCGGAATGACAGCCGAACGGCAAGTCATGCTGGTCCCTGGCATCCCCGCCCGGGGTGCGACCATCGCCCAGTCGAGCGCCGCGCAGCGTCTCCAGGTTATGTGTTGGGACGCCCGGTATTCCACAGAATCACGAGGGCTCAACGATCTTCGGTTGCTCCGCAATGGTCCGACGGTGTGGGTGTGTCGCGCAAGGGCATTGAAGCATATTCACGTTGCATCAATTCTCTTGATGCAATTGTAGATTTGACATCGTGGCATGATCGCGCCATCAATATCACGTGAACAAGATTACTGCATTTCCAGCCGAGTCGCTAAACGGCTTGGCCTCCATAGCGGCGGGCTATCCGCTACGTGGAGCAGTGGACGCGTTGCCAGCCGGCGACGTGGCGGTGATCCAAATGGGAAATGTCCATCCCGAGACGGGCGTGGACTGGGCATCCACGCAGAGGATCGCCCTTCCGTCCAGGCGCAGTGCCAACTTCCTTGCATCGGATGACGTGATTTTCACGACGCGCGGCGCGCGCAATTTTGCGCTGGCCCTTGGGCAGATTCCGGGGCTGGCAGTCTGCTCACCCCATTTCTTCGTCATGCGGGTGATCGATCCCTGCCGCATCATCCCGGCATTCCTTGCTTGGCAGATCAACAAGCGGCCCGCGCAGGAGTATTTCCGGCGTGAAGCCACCGGCTCCTATATTCTCAATATCCGGCGCGAGGTGATCGAGAACCTTTCTCTCGCAATCCCGCCGCTTGAACAGCAACGCGCGATCGTCGCGCTTGCCGATGCCGCCCGAGCCGAGCGCAGCGCGCTCACCAGGCTGATCGACAACCGCAACCAGCAATTGGAGGCCATCGCGCTCGGCCTCACCACCCCCGAAAGGCACCACGCATGACCGGCCAGATCAATCAGGATGAGGTCAACAAGGCCGTCTGGAGCGCATGCGATACGTTTCGCGGCACCGTGTCGGCCGACATATACAAGGACTACATCCTTACCCTGCTGTTCCTCAAATATCTTAGCGACGTGTGGCAGGACCACATGGACAGCTACGCCAATGATTATGGCGACACCCCTGACCTGGTCGCCGAAATGATGAAGAACGAACGCTTCGTCCTTCCCGAGGATGCCAGCTTCTATGCCCTCCACCGGCGCCGCCATGAAGCGGGCAACGGCGAGCGGATCGACAAGGCGCTCCACGCCATCGAAGAGGCCAACATCGGCAAGCTACGCGATGTGTTCCAAGACATCAGCTTCAATTCCAACAAACTGGGTGAGGAGAAGCAGAAGAACGACCTGCTGCGCCACCTACTGGAGGATTTCGCCAAGCCCGAACTCAACATGCGCCCGTCGCGCATCGGCAATCTCGATGTGATCGGCAACGCCTATGAATATCTGATCAAGAATTTCGCGTCCGATGCCGGGCGCAAGGCGGGCGAGTTTTACACGCCGCCGGAAGTCTCCGAACTCATGGCCGAGATCATGGACATGAACGAGGGCGAGGAGGCCTGTGATCCGGCCTGTGGTTCCGGTTCGCTGCTGATGAAATGCGGGCGGCGCGTGCAGGCGAAATTCGGCGGCTCCAAAAAATACGCACTTTACGGCCAAGAATCGATTGGCAGCACATGGGCGCTCGCCAAGATGAACATGTTCCTGCACGGCGAGGACAATCACCGCATCGAGTGGGGGGATACCATCCGCAACCCCAAGCTGCTCGATGGGGACGACAGGTTGAAGCACTTCGATGTCGTGGTCGCCAACCCGCCATTCAGCCTCGACAAATGGGGGCATGACACCGCCAGCGCCGACAAGTTCGGCCGCTTCCGTCGTGGCCTGCCGCCGCGCACCAAAGGCGATTATGCCTTCATCCTCCACATGGTCGAGACAATGAAGCCCAGGACCGGGCGCATGGCCGTCGTCGTGCCGCATGGCGTCCTGTTTCGCGGAAGCAGCGAAGGCCTCATCCGCCGCAAGCTGATCGAGGAGAACCTGCTCGATTGCGTGATCGGCCTGCCGGAAAAGCTGTTTTACGGCACCGGCATTCCCGCCGCGATCCTGATCCTGCGCAAGGGCAAGCCCGACAAGGACGTGCTGTTCATTGATGCCAGCCGCGAGTTCAAATCGGGCAAGAACCAGAACCAGCTCACTCGCGATCACCTCGACAAGGTCATCGCCACGATTCACGCAGGCGAGAGCGTGCCGAAATATGCCCATCTTGCCACGCCGGATGAGATCGCGGGGAACGACTGGAACCTCAACATTCCGCGCTATGTCGATACGTTCGAGGAAGAGGCCGAGATTGACCTTGTCGCCGTCCGCGCCGAGCGGCTGAAGCTAAAAGAGGAACTCGCCGCGCTTGAAGTGAAGATGGACGGCTACTTGCGTGAGCTTGGCTTCTGATGGCGGGCGAGGTCATCCAGTATCAGACTGAGGACGGCGTAACCGTAATCCGCTTACAGGCGCGTGACGGGAATGTCTGGTTGAGCCAGGCCGAGATCGCTGAGCTGTTCCAGGTCACTCCGCAAGCCGTGACGCAGCATATCCGGGCCATCTATGAGGATGGCGAGCTGGATCAGGCGGCAACTTGTAACGATTACTTACAAGTTCGAACCGAGGGGAAACGGGAGGTTTCTCGCCAGATCGCCCATTACAGCCTGCCGCTCATTCTCGCCATCGGTTTCCGCGTGCGCTCGCTTCGCGGCATGCAGTTCCGGCGCTGGGCGGCGGAGTCGCTCAGCGAATATCTGGTCAAGGGCTTCGTCATGGACGATGCCCGGTTGAAAGACCCGCAGACCGACTATTTCGAAGAGCTGCTCGCCCGCATCCGCGACATTCGGGCATCGGAAAAGCTGTTCTACAAAAAGGTGCTGGATATCTACGCCACCGCTGTGGACTATGATCCCAAGGCGGAGACCAGCCAGCAGTTTTTTCAGACGGTGCAGAACAAGATGCACCATGCCGCGCATGGGCAGACGGCGGCAGAAACAAAGGTGGCTCGCGCCAACGCCGCAAAACCGATGATGGGGCTGACCAGTTGGCCCGGCGAGAAGCGCGGCCAATTGCCGACCAAGGCCGATGCTCAGGTTGCGAAAAATTACCTCGACCCGGAGGAAATGGACACGCTGAACCGCATCACCGTGGCGTTTCTGGAATTTGCCGAGAGCATGGCGAAGAACCGCAAGCCGATGCACATGGCGGACTGGATCGCCAAGCTGGACGATTTCCTGAAACTGGGCGACCATCCGCTGCTGTCCGGCGCGGGCAAGGTGCAGGCCAAAGTGGCGGCGAAAAAGGTCGATGCCGAATATGACCGCTGGCACGCCCGCGCCATCAACGCGCCCAGCGCGGTCGAGCAGCATTTCGTCGAAGCCATTGGGAAAGTGAAGCAGATCGAGGCAGTGAAGCCCAAAGCGGCGCTCAAGGGTAAGGGGGGGCAGACATGATCCCTGATGGGTGGACCGAGTGTGGGCTGGATCAACTTTCTAGTGCTCCAATTTCCTATGGTGTTGTCAAACCCGGCGATCACGACCCGGAAGGTGTTGCGTTCATTCGTGGCGGCGATTTTCCGAATGGGCGGCTTGATCCAAATAAACTCCGGACGATCACGCGCTTAGTATCAGACCAATACAAGCGAACACGCCTAAAGGGCGGAGAGATCCTGATAAGTTTGGTCGGCTATCCCGGTGCCTGTGTCGTCGTGCCGCCGGAATTGGCAGGAGCGAACATCGCGCGGCAGGCTGCCGTGATCAGACCGAAAAAAGGTGTATCGACGGACTTTTTGTTCCAATTTATCCGTTCGCCCGTAGGGCAAGCGCGGTTGCTGGAAAAGACGATTGGTTCGGCCCAACAAGTCATAAATCTAAAAGACTTGCGCGAAGTGATCATACCGTCACCACCCCTTCCCGAACAGCGGCGGATTGCGGAGATTCTGGCGACATGGGATCGGGCCATTGAAACGGTGGAGGCGCTGATAGCCAATGCTCGCGCTCAGAAAAAGGCGCTGATGCAATCCCTCCTCACCGGTAAAAAACGCCTGTCAGGGTTCTCGGGAGCGTGGAGGGAAATACGGCTTCGTGAGATAGGGCACTGCTACAATGGCGTCACCTACTCCCCCGATGATGTTACCGATGAAAGCGGACTATTGGTCCTGCGTTCATCGAACGTCCAAAAAGGGCGACTGGCGTTCGCGGACAACGTCTATGTAAATCCATCGACCAAAGTCTCCTGCCTTACGGTGGAGGGCGACATTCTAATTTGCGTGAGAAACGGTAGCCGAAATCTTATCGGCAAAACCGCCAAAATTACACCCGATGCGGTCGGTCATGCACACGGTGCGTTTATGTCCCTGTTCCGTTCAACCGAGCCTAAATTCGCCTATCATCTGTTTCAGTCGGACGCTTACGAGCAGCAAGTGAATCTTAATCTTGGCGCTACGATCAACTCGATTAACACGAGCGATCTCAACAAATTCAAGTTTCTCTTGCCGCCAAAGGATGAACGGGATCGGATCGCTCAAGTGCTGGCGGACGCCGACGGCGAGATTGAAATTCTCGAAACCCAACTCACCGCTCTCCGTCAGGAAAAATCCGCCCTGATGCAGCAACTCCTCACCGGCAAGCGGCGGGTGAGGTCTACAGAAAAGGAAGCCGCATGAGTTGGTCTGAACGGCGCGAGGGCTGGACGCCGCAGGCCGAAGATGCGCGCGATGACGGCGACATTGATTATGGGCGGGTGATTCATTCCTCCTCGTTCCGGCGGTTGCAAGGCAAGACGCAGATCCTCAATCTGGGTGATAGCGATTTCTACCGTACCCGGCTGACCCATTCGCTCGAAGTCGCGCAGATCGCTGCGGGCCTCACCAAGCAGCTCGCCAAGAGTTTTCCGGATCATTCCGCTGCCAGCCACTTGCCGGATCGCAGCATGATCCAGGCCATTGGCTGTTCGCATGATCTGGGCCACCCGCCGTTCGGCCACGGCGGAGAGATTGCGCTCAATTACTGCATGCGCTCGCATGGCGGGTTTGAGGGCAATGGCCAGACGTTGCGCATCCTGTCCCGGCTGGAGAATTTTTCGGCCAATGCCGGGGCCAATCTGTCGCGCCGTACCATGCTGGGCATGTTGAAATACCCGGTCGCCTATTCACAGGCCCGCAATCCGGCCATCGTCCCCAAACTGTTCAGCGGCCCGACCACTCTAGACATCATCGACGATCACGCCAGCGTTCCGCCCAAATGCTATATGGATAGCGAACGCGATGTGGTGGACTGGATCATCAAATCCTTCTCGCCAGCCGAAAGGGATGAATTTCAGGCCTGCGATCCGGTTGCGGGGAAGCATCACAAGCCGCGCCACAAATCCCTCGATTGCAGCATCATGGATGCTGCCGACGACATTGCTTATGGTGTGCACGACCTTGAAGATGCCATCGCTCTTGGCCTGATTGACAAGGAAACGCTGTCCGCGGCGCTTTTGGACAAGTGCCCCTCCTTCCTTGACGCGCTCAAGGCGAAGTACCCCGATGAAACCGAGAATAATGTGTTCTCGCACATGGTAGAGGGTCTGTTTTCGGGCAGCAGCACGCGCAAACGCTTCATCAGCCGCCTTGTCCATCATTTCATCACCGCAGCCGAATTTGAAGAGTATGATGCCTTCACCGAACCGTTGGTTCGCTATCGCGTGAAGATCAAACAACCACAGAGCAGCTTTCTCAAGGCGCTCAAGACGCTTGTGGCCGATGAAGTGATATTCAGCCCCAGCGTTCAGCATCTTGAATTCAAGGGCCAGACGATGGTGGTCTCAGTCTTTGAAGCCTTGCAGGCCGACCCCAAACGCCTTTTGCCGCGTGACGCCTATGCCAGGTTCACCGCAGCCAACAACGATCCGCGCATTATCTGCGATCATGTTGCAGGCATGACCGACACCTATCTTCTCCGCACCTATGAGCGGCTGTTCAGCCCGCGAATGGGTTCAGTCTTCGACAAACTATGAAAGGAAGCGACCATGGCACGAGACACGCACCGAGTGATGCCGCACAAGGACGGCGGCTGGCAGGTCAAGCGCGATGGCGGCGAACGCGCCAGCCACCGCGCCGATACAAAGGCAGTTGCCGAAAAAGTGGGCCGTGAAATCAGCCGCAATCAGCAGACCGAACTTCAGGTCCACCGCAAAGATGGGACGATCGAGCGTTCCGACAGCCACGGCAACGATCCGCGATCCTCCAAGGGGTGAATGTGACCGGCATCGCCCCCAACACCGCCGAGCTCTACAGCGCCCAGATCCCGGCATTGGCGACGCTTGTGTCGCTGGGGTGGGACTACCTCGCGCCCGCCGACTGCCTGGATATGCGCGGCGGCAATGCGGGGGTGCTGCTGCGCTCGGTATTGGTCGAGCAACTAAAGACTCGCCGCTTTGCGCATAAAGGGGAAAGCTATACGCTTTCCACCAATGCGATCGATCAGATCGTCCGCGATCTTGCCGCCCCCGCGCTCCACGAAGGGCTGCTTTCCGCCAACGAGCAGCTTTACAACGCGCTGACCCTGGGGGTGACCGTCACCGAATTTGTCGACGGCAAGAAGGTCAGCGTGACCGTGCCGATCATCGATTGGCTGGAGCCGCGCAATAACAGTTTCCTCATCACCGAGGAGCTGGAGCTACTCACCATCGACGGAACGCGGACACGGCGTCCCGATATGGTGGGTTATGTCAACGGCATTCCCCTTGTCGTGATCGAGGCCAAGCGACCGGCCGGCAGCGATGCATCCAAAGCGATGGTTGATGAAGGAATCAGCCAGAATATCCACAATCAGAAGGCGGACGAGATTCCGCACCTCTTCGCCTATGCTCAATTGCTGCTTTCCATCAGCGCGACCGATGGGCGTTACGGAACCACCAAGACCCAGCCCAAATTCTGGAGCAAGTGGAAAGAGGAGGAATACAGCGAGGCCTATTTTGCCGAGGTGAAGAACCGCGCTTTGGGAACCGCTCCCCGCGCGGCGTTGATGGCGAACCGGGTGTCGGACGTGAAGCGCCATTTCAGCGCGCTCTGGGGCGACGAACAGGCCGTTACCGATCAGGACCGGCTGCTTGTCAGCCTGCTTTCCCACGACCGGCTGCTTGAGTTCATCCGCTATTTCATCCTGTTTGACCGCAAAGCGGAGAAGATCGTCGCCCGTTATCAGCAGGCATTCGGGATCAAGGCGCTGCTTGCCCGCATATCCGAGGTGCGCCCAGATGGCGGGCGGCAGGGCGGCGTCATCTGGCACACCACGGGTTCGGGCAAGAGCTTCACGATGGTGTATCTCTGCAAGGCATTGCTGCTCAACGAGGCGCTGAAAAATTGCCGCGTGATCGTCGTCACCGACCGGCGCGACCTTGAAAAGCAGCTCGCAGGCAATTTCATGACGGGCGGCGCGTTCGGGTCCGACGTTGGCACAAAGAAGGATGGTGCAGCTGCGAAAACCACGTCTGGCCGCGATCTTGCGCGGCGGATCGGCAAGGGCAGTGAACGGATCATTTTCACAATCATCAACAAATTCGCCAGCGCCTCCAGGCTGCCCGAGTGCCAGAATGACAGCGCCAACCTGATTGTGCTGATCGACGAAGGCCACCGCAGCCAGGGCGGCGAAAACCATGAGCGGATGAAGAAGGCTTTGCCGAACGCCGCCTATGTCGCCTTCACCGGCACACCCTTGCTGAAGGATGACAAGACTGCCAACAAATTCGGCAAGATCGTCCACGCCTACACCATGCGCGATGCGACCGAAGACGGCACGGTAACCCCCTTGCTGTATGAAGAGCGCAAGCCCGTTCTCGACATCAATGAAGCTGCCATCGATAATTGGTTCGACAAGATAACGCTTGGCCTGTCCGACCAGCAGAAGAGCGATCTCAAGGCAAAATATGGCAAGAAGGGCCCGGTCTATGGTTCGGCCAACCGGATCGACCTGATTGCCTGGGACATCGCGGTTCACTTCAAGACGAACTTCCTCGACCTCGACCTGGGCCTCAAAGGGCAGCTCGCCACCGACAGCAAACTCTCCGCCGTGCGCTACAAAAAGGCGCTGGACGCTACCGGGCTTGTCACCAGCGCCGTGATAATTTCTCCACCCGACACCCGCGAAGGCCACACCGATGTGGACGAATCCGAACTGCCGGAGGTGCAGCAATGGTGGAAGGACAATGTGCGCGGCGAGCCTGAAGATTATGAGCGCCAGACTATCGAGAACTTCAGCACCGAGGGAAAACCCGACATCTTGATCGTCGTGGACAAGCTGCTCACGGGATTCGATGAGCCGCGCAACGCCGTTCTCTACATCGACAAGCGGCTGGAACAGCATAATCTCATTCAAGCGATCGCGCGGGTAAACCGGTTGCACGAGCAGAAGAAATTCGGGCTCTTGATCGACTATCGCGGTATCCTGCGCGAACTCGATACAGCAATTGCTGAATATCAGGATTTAGCGGAGCGGACCCAGGGCGGTTTTGACCTCGATGATATCGACGGCCTTTATGCCAACGTCAGCACCGAATATAAGCGCCTGCCTGGGCTTCATGATGCGTTGTGGGCACTGTTCGCTGGGGTGCGAAACAGGGCAGATTCGGAACAGTACCGCCAGGTGCTGGTGCCGCACTTCGCGGGCGACATCGACACCAACCAGAAGGTGCGGGAGGATTTCTACGAAGCCCTCACCGAGTTTGGGCTGTGCCTGAAAACGGCGCTCGCATCGCGCTCGTTCTTTGAAGATGCGTCCGTGACCGAGGCGACGATCACGACCTACAAGCGGGATTTGAAATTCTTTGGCGACCTCCGCCAGATCGCACGACGGGATGCGCAAGAGTCCATCGACTTTAGCGCCTATGAGGATCAAATCCGCAAACTGGTAGACCGCTATGTGATTGGCGAAAAAATCACCGAGGCCGACGGCGTATTCCGGATCGATGCGCTGGGTCGCAAGGATGACCCGGAGAGTTGGTCAGACGAAAAGACCCGCAATGAGACAGACATTATCAGGAGCCGCTTGAAACGGACGATCGAACAGGAACTCGCGGACGACCCCTACGCCCAGGCCCATTTTTCCGCGCTGCTCCGTAAAGCGATAGCCGACGCCGACGCGCATTTTGAACATCCCTTCACGCAATATGCGTTGTTCAAGGATGTCGAGGATCAGGTTTCCTCTCGAAATGTCGCGGGCGCGCCGAGCGAGCTTGCAGAAAGCAAACACGCCAGCGCATATTTCGGCATCCTGCGGCTGGTGTCGGGCGATGCGCAGGCGCTGGGCTCGGCCCGTGACAATTATGTAGGCGCAGCCCGCGATATAGAAATGGCGGTGCAAATTGCGGTGGCCGAAAACTCGCTCAATCCGCAAAACATCGAAGCTGCCATTCGTAAGGCGCTGTTGCCGATGCTGTTCACCCTCATTGGTCTCGATGCCGCCAAGCTTGTCATCGATAAGATCGTCATGGTGACGCGTATCGGGCTTACCCGAGGCAAACTGTCGTGATCGAAACCCTGCTCTATGGCGATCGCACGACGCGCTACAGTGTGGCGGAATCGGCGCGGCTGGCGTCCAAAATCCTGATCCATGTTTATCCGCATGGCGCGGTGGAGGTGGAGGCCCCCAGTGGCGAAGACCCGGCGCGGATCAAGGCTGCCGTGCAAAAACGCGCGCGTTGGATTTTTGACAATCTTGATGGGGCAAAGGAAGCGCGCACCTATGCCCTGCCACGTGAATATGTCGGCGGGGAAACGCATTTCTATCTGGGCCGACGATACCGCCTGTTTGTACGCAGCGGGCGGCCCTCATCCGTCAAGCTGGTGCGCGGACGGATCGAAGTGACCGCGCCGGTGGATGACTCTGGGGCGGTCAAGCGGCGGCTGAAAGCATGGTACCGCGCCCGCGCGCAGGATTATTTCGCACGGCGCCTGGTTGGCATCGTGGACGGGCTGGATTGGCTGGACGCGGTGCCGCCGATGAAGCTGTTGGCGATGGAAGCGCAATGGGGCAGCTGTTCACCATCGGGCGCGATCCACCTCAACCCCGCTCTGATCCGCGCACCGCGCCATTGCATCGATTATGTGATCACCCACGAACTTTGTCATTTGCGCGAGCATAACCACAGCAAGCGATTTTACGCTCTGCTGCAAAGGCACGATCCATATTGGGGTGCGACGAAGGCCGAACTTGACCGGCTAGCCGAGCTGCTGCTGGCTGAATAATTATTGACCTGTACCCAGCGGTTGCGTTGATTCCGTAGTCCGCCGTGCGGAATATCACGATTTTGAGTTCGGTCAGGATGTGGGGACTCAAAGGCACCTAAGCCGACGAGTCAATCGCCTCGTCGATAGCGTTGACTGCGTACATGAGGCCCGCCTTCAGCGAAATCAGGCTGAGAGCAGAGACATTCAGTTCGCGTCCTGCCAGCACCAGCAGAGTCGCCATGATGGCATCGGATTCTCTGGCCAGCAGGATGAGATGGCGGCCGGACGGCCCACAAATGCCGGCCAGCCAGTTCTTGACGGTTCGTTCGCTCGCGCCGGTCCACCGCATCACCGTCTTTACTGCGATATGAGGCGCGCCCAATTCTTCGCGTAGCGCGGAGCTGATGGACTGTGCGAATTCCTCAGAAGAAATCCGCTTCATGGATTTTGGAAACTCTTTGCCCTTTTTAGGAAACATGTTGCTGCGCCTTTCACGGTAGGGCGCAGCGGTGCGATCGTTGTCGCCGCCATTTTACGGTGGGCCACCCCAATGGTTATCGATTGGAGTCAGTCGGGTGAAGAAACGCCCCCCGAACGTCCCCTGATACGGGCGGCTCAATATGTCCGCATGTCCACCGAGCATCAGGAGCATTCGACCGACAACCAGGCGAAAGCCAACCGTATTTACGCTGACAAGCACGGTTATGAGATCGTCCGCACCTATGCCGATGAGGGCAAGAGCGGCTTGAGCCTCAGCGGGCGCGATGCGCTCAAACAATTGCTCGACGACGTTGAGCAAGGGCGCGCCGATTTCGAAGTCATAATTGTCTACGATGTCAGCCGGTTTGGGCGATTTCAGGACCCAGACGAAGCTGCACTTTACGAAATTCAGTGCAAGCGCGCCGGCGTCGCTGTTCTGTTCAGCGGAGAGCAGTTCGACAACGATGGCTCCATGAGTTCGTCGATTATCAAGACCGTCAAACGAATCATGGCGGGTGAATATTGCCGGGAACTTTCGGTCAAGGTGTTCGCCGGGCAATCGCATCTCATAGGCCTCGGCTTTCGCCAGGGCGGTGCGCCGGGATTTGGTTTGCGGCGAATGCTGGTCGATCAATCCGGCGCACCCAAGGGCGAACTTGCGCGCCTTGAGCACAAAAGCATCGCAACCGACCGGATTATCCTGGTGCCTGGACCCGATGAAGAAATCGCGATCGTTCGCGGCATCTACCGTGAGTTCACCGTTGCGGCACAAGGCGAGCGCGATATCGCAAACAGTTTGAACGAGCGCGGTATTCTCTCCGATCTTGGCCGACCCTGGACACGCGGGACGATCCACGAAATCTTGATCAACGAAAAGTATATCGGCAACAATGTCTGGGGACGGACATCGTTCAAGCTCAAACGCAAACACGTCCAGAACGCGCCAGATGAATGGGTCAGGGCCGACGGGGCATTTGCCGCTATCGTGGACCCGGTCCTGTTCGCGCAGGCAAGGTTGATCATCGAAGCGCGGTCGAACCGTCTGTCCGACGACGAGGTTCTCGAAAAGCTGCGCGAGATACTCGGCCTCAATGGCACTTTGTCGGGACTGATAATCGACGAGGCAGAAAACTGCCCGTCGAGCAGTGCCTTCCAGTCGCGCTTTGGCAGTCTATTGCGGGCCTATGCTCTGGTCGGCTTCACGCCAGATCACGACTATCGCTATATCGAGATCAACCGTTCGCTCCGCCGATTGCATCCGGTCGTCATCCAGAACGTCATCGATGGCGTGGTGGCCTCGGGTGGCAGCGTCATTCAAAATCCGCTGACCGACCTCCTGTCGATCAACGGCGAGATCACCGTGGCTATCGTCATTGCCCGGTGCAAGCTGACTTCGGCGGGGTCCGCGCGCTGGAAGATCAGGCTCGATACGCCGCATAAGCCCGACCTGACGATTGCCATCCGCATGGACAGCAACAACGAACAGCCGCATGATTTCTATCTCTTGCCGCAGCTCGATATGCGCGATGCCGTGCTCCGCATGGCCGAGCACAACGGACTGTCGCTCGACGCCTATCGGTTCGATTCGCTCGACTCGTTTTACGAACTGACGGCGCGCTCACCTTGGTTGCTTGCGGCATGACCGCCGCCGTCCCATCCCAGCGCATCGAAATGATCCCGATCGACCGGATCACGGTCGTCAATCCGCGCATCCGCAGCAAGCGCGTCTTCAAAGGGATTGTCGAGAACATTGCCGAAGTGGGCTTGAAGCGGCCGATCACCGTGACACGTCGCAGCGAATCCGGCGGTCCTTTCTACGACCTGGTTTGCGGACAGGGCCGTTTGGAAGCATTTCGCGAGCTTGGCCAAACCGAAGTCCCCGCGCTGGTGGTGGTTGCCGACCCCGACGACTGCCTGATCGCCAGCCTCGTCGAGAATTGCGCCCGCCGCCAGCATCAGGCGATCGACCTGTTGCAAGACATCGGCGGGATGCGAACACGCGGCTATTCGGACACCGAGATCGCGCGCAAGACCGGCCTGTCCTATGACTATGTTCATGCCGTCGCGCGTTTGCTCGAACGCGGCGAGCAGCGACTGTTGCGCGCAGTCGAGGCCGGGTATCTGCCGATCAGCGTCGCGATGCAGATATGCGAAGCCGACGATCAGGGCGTCCAGGCCGCACTCCATCAAGCCTATGAGAATAATACGCTGCGCGGCAGGAATTTGCTCGCCGCGCGGCGCTTGATCGAATTGCGGCAACGCACCGGCAAAGCCAGCACCTTGCAAGGCTCGCGCCGCAAGACCCCGCTCTCGCCCGAGAATCTCGTCCGCGTTTTCGAGGAGGATACCGAGCGCAAGCGGTTGATGGTCAAGCGGACGCAGGCAACCCGAAACCGGCTGGTGTTCATCACCGAGGCGTTGCGTCAGTTATCGAAGGACGAATCTTTCATGGCCATGCTTGAGGACGAGGATCTGACAACAATGCCCGCTCGAATCGCGGCGCGCGTCGCGCATCTGCCGATCACTGAAGCATGAGCAAGCCGCCGAGCATCCCGCGAGTTCTGCTCGGGTTCGAGATGACGAGCCTGCGAGTCCCGATTGCCCAGATCGAGCCGTTGCGGCCTCTGACGTCGGCCATCCGGAAATCGATCAAGTTCGGGCAGATCGCGGCATCGATCGCCGAAGTCGGTTTGATTGAACCGCCGGTTGTCATTCGCAAGTTGGACGATGCAGATGTCTATCAATTGCTTGACGGACATCTGCGCATCGAGATTCTGAAGGAGCGCGGCGAAACCGATGTCGTCTGTCTGATCGCGACCGAGGACGAAGCGGTCACTTACAACAAGCGCATCAGCCGGATGGCGACGGTTCAGGAGCACAAGATGATCCTGAATGCCGTGAAACGCGGCGTGCCCGAAGAGCGCCTCGCTCGCGCGCTCAACGTCAATATCCGCAGCATCCGCAACAAGCAGAGCTTGTTGGTTGGTATATGCGACGAAGTGGTCAAACTGCTTCAGGAGCGGCATGTGCCGCTCAACACGTTCAAGGAGCTCAAACGGCTGAGGCCGATGCGCCAGATCGCCGTTGCCGAAACCATGATCGCGCTCAACCGGTTCTCGATATCGTGTGCCAAGTCCCTGGTTGCTTCGAGTAAGCAGAGCGAACTTGTCAGCGGGGAGCAGAAATCGGGCAAGGGCCTGACCGACGACCAGCTTGAGCGCATGGAGCGCGAATCGGCTAATCTCGATCGTGAGTTCAAACTGATCGAGCAGGAATATGGCACCGATCACCTCGACCTGGTTTTGGCGACAGGGTATCTCTGTCGCCTGATCGAAAACGTGCGTGTGGTTCATCATCTCGCCAAATGCCATCCCGAAGTTTTGGCGGAATTTCAGAAGATTGCCCACCTTCGGACAGCGGCATGACGGGAGCGACCGATTCAAGCGAATGACCAAAGCTTCATGGGGTTATAGCCGAAGTGAGCATGTTGACGCCTGCGGGCAAGCCCGCACCGAGCTCTATTCCGCCAACCCGTTTGCGCGGGTTCGCTTCACCGAGCCGCCCCTGGCGTCTCGGCCTGCCGGTGACGATCACTGGCGCAAGGACGGACCTCGCGGCCCGCTCCAAATGAGCGGGATTTTCTAAAGTCGCACTCTGTCCCGCGCTACGCGCTCCTGAGGGTGCGGCGTTTTTGAGCTGACCCGCAGGCACTCTTGCCTCTCTCCTTGCCGGATGGGCGCTGGCGCACAGTTGCGCGCGCACACCATCCGGCGGCGTCGCGCCGTGCAAGGGTGCCGTTCTTGTTCGGCCGCTGCGCGGCAAACTTCTTTCAATGACTAGCGACTGATTGCGGACGGCGCTTTGCGCCGGCGTGTTTGTGGCCGATCCCGAAGAGACGGGATGGGCGGCGCTTCCGCCTAGGCGAACCGCCAGCAGGCGCAACCCGGCAAGCCGGGTCTTTCACTATGTTGCAGCCCTTCGGGTGCGCCTGCTGGCGGCCCGCCTCT
>Ga0073920_1000039_pt1 | contig 26670 bp, 26 predicted proteins | sample GWRWT4_2Sept14_2_FD_70953 | JGI IMG/M metagenome (GOLD analysis project Ga0073920, IMG submission 70953) | Sand microcosm microbial communities from a hyporheic zone in Columbia River, Washington, USA - GW-RW T4_23-Sept-14 | ecosystem: Engineered > Artificial ecosystem > Sand microcosm >...
CCCAGGATCGCCAGGCCCGCGCCAAGCGCGCCCAGCATGATCCAGAGCACCGCGGTCAAAAGCACTAGGCCCGCGCCTTCGCCAAGCCCTACGCCGGCTTTCATCAGCGCTCCGGTGCGCACGATCGCTCCTCCGGGAATGGGCAGCGCTTCGGCAAGGATCGCAAGCGCGCTGGTCACGACCGACTTGCCGAACGAAATTCGGGTGCCGGCCGTCTTGGCCATAAGTTGCAGCCCAACTCCGCTGTAGACCAGCGAAAGCGGTGACATGCAGACCAGCATGGCCAGCGCCATGCCGTTCAATTGTTGGGCAGGAAGCTCTAGACTACGGATCGACCAAATCGAACCGGCGACAAAGATCGCCATGGCCAGCGCAAGGAGCGGCTTGTGGTACCGCACCGACCAGCTGCGCCACGCATCCAGGATCTGCAGCTTGGGAAAGACGGTTTCCATTGCGGCGCAGTCTAGAACAACGTGAACAAAGAGCCATCCGGGTAGCCTTGCGGCACCCGGGGAACTTCCGGAAGCGCCCAGAGCCGGATGCAGTTCCCGTTCTGATGAACGATCCGGTGCTGGCCGGCCTGGAGTATGCGGGTCGATCCATTCTCAGCGGCCACACCGTCAATCACGATCGGGCCACCGTCGATCGAATAGGGCCCTGCCCGGTAGAGCGTGACGGATTGCTCACCCTGAGAAGCGCAAATCGTCTTGCCGGCGATCCAGATCGCGCCCTGGTAGTGAACAAAATTCTCGCGAAGCATCGTGAAATCGCGCGGCTGCAACGAATTTGGCATCGTCCGCCCTTCAAGACCCGCGCGCACGGACTTGCTGTCAGAGAGGACAAAGGCAACATTGCCGCGCTCTATTTCATTGGCGATGACCGGGATCTTCCGGTCGTAATAGCCCTGCAGGCCCACGCCCGAAATGAGGTGCGGCAATATCCGCGGGTAGTCGGCGATGAAGCCGGCATAGGCCAGATAGCCCACAGGTTGAGGAAAGAGCCGGTGCACCTCGTTGATTAGCGCTTGCTGGCGTTCGAGGACGTCATAGCGCTGCTCCGCAAGCAGTGAGACTGGCGAGAACACGAGCACGGCTAGCGCAATCCAGGTACCAAAGCGCTGCAGCATGAGGGCAATGGCCGGAGCAATGCCTACGCAGACCGGGGCCAGCAGGAAGACAAAGAAATAGGGGAAGGTGTTGCGGTAGAACAGCAGCGTCAGCAGCGGCACGAGCAGCCCGAGCGAAGCAACCGCGTCGCGGCGGGGCAGCCGCAGCACAACAAACAGGCTCAGCAACACACCGGCGGTTATGACCGGCGCGAGTTCCATCTGCTTGAAGATATAGGTCGTCCGCTCACCAGGACCATCGCCCAGAAAGGCGCTGACCCAGCCCTCGAGCGAGGGAACGCCGGCCGCCCTGACATCAAGGCCGATCCGGTGCAGCTGCAAGACCACCACAAAGGTCAGGAGGGCCACGATGGGAACGGCGGCGATCCGCAGGGCAGCCGCGCGCCAAGCCGCTGGCGAGTCCATCAGCCGACGGATCGCGAATGCCAGAAAGCAGGGCGCGAAGAAGATGCTCTTGATCGTTACCAGCCCCGCGAGGCCAACGAGGACCCCGACCGCCAGCACGCGGCCGATGGTCAGGTCCTTGGTGGCAAACAGGTAGAGGGCCATCATCAGCGCGGCAGTCGCCACCGGATCGGTCCGGAAGGAAAAGCCCTGGGTAAAGATGTAGCCGCCGGCCAGATAGACGATGCCGGTAATCAAAGCGGCTTTGTGGTCCACAAACTCGCGGGCCAGACGCACAATCATGGCGACGGCCACGAGCTCGAAGCACAGCATGCCAAGGCGCGCGATCTGGAGCTGCGCGATCAGATCGTCGGCCACGGCGGGGACCCAGAGGAACAGTCGGATATAAAGGGTCTGGAAGTCCCAGGTCAGCCTGCCCTTGGGCAGATCGTGGACCATGCTGAAATGGTAGAACTCATCCCAGTTGAAGGACTTTGTGAAGACCAGAAAGATCTGCGCGGCGATCAGCAGCCCGTAAAATGCATAGATTGCGAGCAACCCGCGATCCGTTTTGCTGGAGGCGGGGACGTCAAACTCTAGAGAATTCGGCGACGCGTTCACGAGGCCTTCCGCTCCGCGATTTTCTCCGGCTTGGCCGTGCTGGCTGCGCGCTTGCTCGCGCTTTCCAGCGAGACGAGCCGATCTTCGATCCGATGGAGTTTCTGCAGCGCTGCTTCGTGAAGCTTGCGGTTCGCGCCGATCAGATCTGCGAGCAGGCCCATCAGTCCGGTCAGGGTGCCGACGACGATCAAGGCGCCGCCCAGGACCAATGATTGGATATGGCCGTCGCCCTGGCCATTGATCCAGAACCACATGAAGCGCGCGATCGGCATCAGCCCGATCAGGTTGAGCACCAGCCCGATCAGCGCGAAAGTGCGCAGCGGATTATAGGTGGCGTAGACCCGCACCATCGTGGCCAGCTGCAGCGTGATGAACTGCGGGATTGAGCGAAACAGGCGCGAGGGCCGTTCGGTAAGGTGGGTGCGGACCGGAACGCTCACGATCTTCAGCCGCTTGCGTCCGGCCTGGATGAGCATGTCTGTGGTATAGCTGAACTCGGTCGTGATCGTGATCCGCTGCGCCGCCTCGCGGCTGATCGCGCGGAAGCCGCTAACGGCATCGGTGATGTCCGTCTTGGACAGATACCGGACAACCGCGCTGCCCAGCTCTTGCAGGCGGCGTTTGCCGAACCCGAAATGGGCGTTGTCGCCCACGCCGCGGTCGCCGATGACAACATCGGCTTCGCCGGCGATGATCGGCTGAACCAGTTTTGCGATGTCCGCGCCTTCGTATTGGCCATCAGCGTCGGTGTTGACCACGATATCGGCGCCGGCGTTCAGCGCATAGTTAAGGCCGGTCTGGAACGCCGCCGCCAGCCCCCGGTTACGGCGGTGCTGGACAATATGGTGTACGCCCAGCCGGCGCGCGACCCCGCTGGTGTCATCCGTGCTGCCGTCGTCGATAACCAGGAACTCGATCACGTCGATGCCAGGAATGCTCCGCGGCAAAGCGACGATGGCGTTCGCCAGACTATCGGCCTCATTCAGGCAAGGAATCTGGATGATAAGCTTGGTCACGCCCGCCCCCTTATGGTTTCTAGGGGGTTAACCTTCAAAACTTACCAAGGAGTGAAGATCGGCGGAATTCTCACGAATTCTGGGAGTGCGGGCGTGTCAGCGGTGCGCTGCCTGAGCCCTGCCCGCCGCGCCCAGGCGCCAGCTTGTTGTCGGTCGCAGTGTAACCTGTTGGCAGGCTAGGCGTTTTCGCGGTGGAACAGCAGGGCCTGGCTGATTGTCGCCGCGACGGTTTCCGGGCTGAACGGTTTGGTGATGAGATAGGTCGGCTCTGGCCGCGTTCCGGTCAGCAGTCGCTCGGGAAAGGCGGTGATGAAGATCACCGGGACGTCGCTGACCGCCAGAATGTCCTTGACCGCGTCGATCCCGCTTGAGCCATCGGCCAGACTGATGTCGGCTAGCACCAGTTCGGGTCCGGTCTGCGCCGCCATGGCGACAGCTTCGCCGCGGGTCCGGGCGATCCCCGCGAGGTTGTGGCCAAGGTCCTCGATAATCGACCTGATATGCAGCGCGATAATCGCCTCGTCCTCAATGATCATCACCCGCGATTGCAGGCTGTCCGCGATCGCCGCGCGCGCGGCTGCGATCTCGGCGGTGACATCGGCGATCGTGCTGCCGAGGATTTCGGCCGTCTGGGCCACGGTGAAATCCTCGATCGCGGTCAATAGCAGCGACTGGCGGCTGTGCATCGACAGGCTGGCGATTGTCCCGCCGCGCGGTCCCGCGCTGGGCAGGCCCTGCCATAGGCGGTGGAACACCCGGTAGAGTTCTTGCCGCGGTGGCAGGTTGCTATCGAATTCTTCGGGCGCGGCGAGCAGGGCCTCAAGCACTTCGCGCACGGCTGCATCACCCAGCGTTTGCGATCCGGTCAGGGTGCGCGCATAGCGGCGCAGGAAGGGAAGCTCGGGCCCGACTTCGGCTATTAGTGACATTCTCGCTCCTCCGCTTGAATCAGGAAAACCGCGCCGGCTGAAAAAAGTTCCATGGCTGTGAAACTTATTCCGCGTTCACCGGTTACCACCCCAATCGCACTTCGGAAGCAGGACAAAATGGCCAAGCAGCGAACAGGGAAAGGAACGAGCATGCCTCACGCCGAAACTGCCTTCGATCCGGTTTCGGCAGCCTTGCAGCAATTGCACCAGGCCGTGGCGAGCGAGGAACTGCCTGAAGATTTCCTGCGACTGCTGAACGAGATCGATGCGAAAATTGCGGCGGCCAAGTCCGCTGCAACCCAGTGACCGAGGTCACTCCCGAAACGCTGGCGGCGGACCAGGTGTTCCGCGATCAGCTGGTGGCCCTGATTCCCGCACTGCGATCCTTCGCGCGCGGTCTGTGCGGCTGGCGCGATATTGCCGATGACATGGTTCAGGACGCGATGTTGCGCGGCTGGGCAGCCCGCGCCAGCTTCACCCCGGGCAGCAATTTCCGCGCCTGGATGTTCATGATCCTGCGCAACCAGTTCTACACGACGATCCGCAAGGACAAGCGGATGACCAGTTGGGATCCGGAAGTTGCTGAACGCATGCTGGTCGAGGCTCCGGCTCAGCAGCACGCGATCCATGCCGCCGATGTCGCCAAGGCGCTGCAAAAGCTGCCGGCCGAGCAGCGCGAGGTCTTGCTGCTGATCGGCGCCAATGGCGCGAGTTACGAGGAGGCAGCGGATATCGTCGGCTGCGCGATCGGCACGATCAAGAGCCGGCTCGCCCGCGGCCGCAAGGCGCTGGCGCTGCTGATCGATGGTCCCGGCGGCGATGCCTTGTTCGATAAGGTCGCCTGAGTGGTGGACTTTTGGGTGACCAAGCTGCGCGAACAGGCAGCGCAGATTGCCGCGGGCGAATATGAACCCGGCGAGCCTGCCTTCACGCGCGGGCCGCCCGGCGTGTTTGAACTAAGCCAGGATCTCGACCTGCTTGCCCGGCTTCTGGCCGAGCGCGAGGAGGCTCACCGCGCGCTGAGCCATGAGGTTCACCACCGCGTGAAGAACAACCTGCAGATCGTCGCCAGCCTGGTCAGCATGCAGATCAAGGCAGCGCGGGTGCCCGAGGTGTGCGCCGCTTTGGAACAGGCCCGCGCCCGGATAAGCGCCTTGGCGCTGATTCACCGCCTGCTTTACGAGCAGTCCGAACTCGAAGACTCTCGCAAGGTCGACAGCGCGCTGCTGGTGCGGGAACTGTGCGCACAATTTCGGCTGTGGAACGGTGAACGCACCGAGATCGCATTGTCCTTCGAGGACGCTACCGTCATGGTGCCGCCCGCCAGCGCGATGCCGCTGGCGCTGTTCGCGGTGGAGGCAGTCACCAATGCCTATGCCCATGCCTTTCCCGATGGGCGGCCAGGCAAGATCACGCTGCAAAATAGCGTTTCTGACAGCGGCGCGGGGCTGCTGTCGATCACCGATGATGGCATTGGATTCACACCGAGCGGCGACACAGGTGAAGTGGGCATGCAACTGATGCGCGGGTTTGCCCAACAATTGGGCGGCACGCTTGAGATTGACAGTCAAGCCGGAGCCGGCGCCCAGGTGCAGCTGGCCTACCCTGCACCGGTCTAGGTAGGCAGATCGCTGCGCGCGGCTTGCTGTTCGCCTATCCGCAATCGCTGCCCTCACATAGCCGACGCCATTGGATCGCAATGCCCAGACCGGGCGGAGTGCAAGCACCCCGCCCGGTCTGGTTTGCTTCAACAGGTCAGCGGCCGTTGGCCAGGATCACGGCAGCGATCAGGCCGGTGGCGACCGCGACCAGCACAAAACGGTCATCGCTGCGCCGCCATTCGTGACCGCGCGGCGGCTGGCGCAGGTTGTACTGGCGATAATCGACCGGACGTGCGCGCTGCCAGTCCTGATAGCCCATGCGCTGGCCGCGGCCCCAGCGATAGCTTTCACCGCGATCGTTGCCCCAGCCATAGCCGTCGCCGCGATCCCGGACGCTCGTGATCAGCACGACCGAACGGACATAGCCCGTCCTGGTCTGAACAAGGAACATGCGATCGTCGTTGCCGCGCCATTCATAGCCGCGCGGCGGCTGGCGCAGGTTGTAGCGGCGATAGTCGATCCGGCGGGAATCGTTCCAGTCGTTGTAGCCCATCCGCTCACCGCGGTTCCAATTGCGATCATGCCCGCGATCCTTGCTCCAGCCGCGATGCTGACCGTTGTCGGTATTGCGTGCGTTCTCGTAAGGCTGGTTACCCCGGCGCTGGTCGCGGTGATTGTCGCCTTGGGCCTGGGCGATCGGACTGGCGATGAGGCAGGCCGCAGCCACCCCGAACATTAGTCGTTTCATGGGAGTTTCCTTGCGGCGCAGTTGGCACCGACAGGCACCTCGGAAACGCCGAGGGGCCCATGGTTCAACGGTCGAGCGCCCCCAAGGTTCCGGCCTCGTACGGCTCCTCTCCCGCCTTGGTTGGTTCATGAACGACCGACACGGTCGTTCCGGGGTGTGCATCGGTTATGGTCACCGTGGCATCCAGTTGCTGGGCGAGCGCTTCGACGATCCCCGTGCCGAGACCAGGCGGCGCATCGGCTGCATCGGCCGGATAGCCAATCCCGTTATCATCCACCCGCAAGCTCCAGCCCGATCCGGTTGAGCGATAATCGACCAGCACCTGGCCATCGCGGTGTCCGTTAGGGAAGCCGTGCTTGAGCGAATTGATGACCAGTTCGGTCAGGACCAGGCCAAGGCTTACCGAGACCCGGGCATCGACCTTGCTGTCATCGACCGTGGCGGTCAGAGTGATCGCACCGGGCCGCGCGATCATCGACGCGGAAATGCTCTGGCACAGCTCCGTGAAATAGGGGCGCAGCGCAACCTCGCCCTCCTGGGTCGTGGCAAGCTGCTTCTGGAGGGTCGCCACCGATAGCACCCGGTGGTGGGCATCGCTCAGATAGCTGCGGGTTTCCTCCGAATTGACCCGGCGTGCGCTCTGCAGCAACACGCTGGCAATGATCTGGAGGCTGTTGGCCACCCGGTGCTGCAGCTCCTGCAACAACACCTGCTTTTCGCGAATGAGGTCGTCCTTTTGCCGCTCTGCCAGCCGCGCGGCGGTGACATCCGTGACCGCCATGACCACCAGCACTGCGCCGCCCGCGCCCAGGTAGTCGATCTTGCTGGCGCTAATGACCAGGCGGCAGACCGGCTGGTTGGGGCGGACAAGGTCCATTTCATAGGCTTCGATCGGAAGCCGGCCCACTGCGGTTGCGCGTAGCAGCTGGATAAGCTGCGGGACATTCCATTCGCCCTGGCCCAGTTCGGCCAGGTTGGCGTGTCCGTACTCCGGGTGGGACAGGCCAAACGTGCGATAGAACGATGCGCTTGCGACGACGACATCGAGCGCTGCGTCAAGCAGGACGACAGGCGCCTGCGAGGCGATGATCAGCGCTATGGCCAGTGAACTGGCAGGGTCGGCGGCCTCTTGCGTCATGTCGTCCATGTGTGTTGCCTTTGTGGCACCGGGGAGCACGGCCTGTGAACTTGTTCCGGCCATTCGGTCTCGCGCGTGTCTTCCGGCGAGCGAGTGCTGCCGGCACGAAGCGGAGCCTGTCCATACCACAGCGGCCAGGGTTCTTGGCACGCAATCGGTAAAGACTGCGCCTTTCCCGCCATGGTGCAAATGGATGGCCCGCCGCCTCCGTTTTGGGCGGAATGCGACGGGCCAATGCGGTGCTCGCAGAAGCGGGGGGAGAGTTCAGCAAGCACCGAAGCGGGACTGTCCGGTTAGCGCGAAGCGATCTGCAGCCGGTCGTTCAAGCGATCGACCCGCCGCTGGACCATCGCCTGGTTGCGGCTGGAGAGATTGCCCATCCGGTCATGGCGCAGGTTGCGTTCCTGGTTGCGGATCGCCCGGAGCTCGCGCATCGCGTAGCTCATTTCGCGGCGATTGAGCATGCGCTCGACATTCGACGAATGGATGTAACGGTCCAGCCAGTCGAGCTGCGCGACAATGCTGCCGCCGCGTCCCGGGCGGTCGCCTAAGTCGAACTGCGCCGCGGTCGAAATCCAGCGGCCCCGGCTGTCGTAATAGCCCGAGGTCTGACCGATGTGCCAGCGGCCGTTGTTGTCATAGTATCCCGGCTGCGGATCGGCGATCCAGGTGCCGTTGGCATCGCGGCGACCGCTCGCCATGCCGGCGATCCAGCGACCACGCTCGTCGTAGTGGCCGGTCGTGGTCCCGGCGACCCAGCGACCGCGATCGTTGTAATAGCCGCTGGCCGTGCCGGCGGTCCATGCGCCATTGCTGTCGTAATACCCACTGGCCGATGCCGGAACCCAGCGGTTCTGTTCGTCGTAGCTGCCACTGGCCGAACCGTCATCGCGGTGCGGCACCCAGTTGCGGCGCTCGTCGTAATGGCCGTTCGGCGTGCCGGTGACCCAGTTGTTCTCGCGGTCATAGTATCCGGTCGCCCGGCCCTGCGCGACCGAATTGGCATGCCACATGCCCTGGGCGTCATAATAGCCGTAGGCATCGTCGCGGCGAGCGTTCGCGGCGGGCTGGGATTGGCTGGTGCTGACCCAGCGGCCGCGGCTGTCGTAATAGCCGGTCGTGCGGCCGGCGTTCCAGCGGCCGTTGCTGTCATAATAGCCCGGCTGCGGACCGGCATTCCAGTTGCCGCTGGCATCCCGGCTGCCGTTGCCATTACCGGAGATCCAGCGACCGCCATCGTCGTAATGCCCGGTCGTGGCCCCGGCGTTCCAGCGACCGCGCTGGTCGTAGTAACCGCTGGCCGAACCGGCGATCCACTGATCGTTGCGATCATAATAGCCGTCCGCCGAAGCCGGCACCCAGGCGCCGTTCTGGCTATAGTAGCCATCGTCCCCGGTGCTGCCGGTATAGGCGATCCAGCGGTTGCCCTCGCCATAATAGCCATTGGGCGCGCCTTCGACCCAATCGCCGCTGCGATCGTAATAGCCGCGCGCGTCGCTGGCGGAGACGCCAGTAGCGTGCCAGCGGTTGTTCTCGTCATAATATCCGTAAGCCCGGCTGCAATCGCGATTGGGCTTGGCAACCTGGTTGCCGAGCAGGCCGCCGGCAGCGGCGCCGATGACCGTGCCGATGGTCTTGTCACCCTGGCCGGCAATGACATTGCCAAGCACGCCGCCGACGACGGCTCCGCCAACGGTGGCGACGACCCGGGTTGAGCGCTGCTGTTCGCAGCTCGATGCGGCACTGGCAACGGAAGGGATCAGGGCGGCTGCGGCAATGCTCGCAGCGAAGATTGGCCTGCGCATGTCGGAAACTCCAGTAAAGGGGCGGAAGCCCGCTTTCTCAGGACACCTAACCGTCAGCAGCAGCGCTTGTTCCCAGGGCATTGATTTTGTTGTGTCTGGACGCTTTCCGGACACGACAACGCCCAGCATGGAACTGAATTCCATGCTGGGCGTATTGGCAATGCAATCGGTGGCGAACCACTGCCAATCTCGTCGAAATGTCCGGCAGGATCAGAGCTTGTCGCCCATCGCCCCCTTGATTGCGCCCGCAGCCTTTTGGGCCCGGCCCTTGATCTCCTGCTTGGCGCCGCGGGCAATCATTTCGGGACTGTCCGTGCGCCGGCCTGCGGCGATCTTGGCCTTGCCCATTGCTTCGTTGGCGGCACCCTTGGCCTTGTCGATGAATTCACCCATGGCGGTTCTCCTGATCAGTCGTGCAGGTGTTGCGGGACGTGGGACTGAAACCGCGCCTGCCGCATTTGGTTCCCCGGCCGGGAGCCTTCGGTCGGATTAGTTCAGGCCCATCGAGCCCAGCACGCCAAAGCCCCGCAGCAGCCAGAGAACGACTGCGACGACCACCACGATGTTGAGGATGCTCTTTATCTTGCCGTCCATCGGCAGGTAGGTGTTGATCAGCCAGAGGATGACCCCGACCACTATCAGTGCGATCACAACGTTGATGAGTGACATGTCAAATCCTTCGCTAATAGCCGCCGAACGTGAAATTCGCGTTTGGCAGCGGGGTTAATCGCCCGGACCGAGGAATGTTCCATTGGCGCGGCCATTGCCCCCCGCAGTGGGAGGGTCAGGCTACCTGCTGCCGGTACGCGGGCGCCGCACATCAAACCCCGACAAGCCAAGGGAACATTCCGACCTGGGGGTGGTTTGACCCAGCAGAGCGATGTGGCCTGCGCCTGCCACACTTCACCCGAACTCTCTGCCGGAGCCCCCCATGCACAAGACCCACAACACCCTGCCGGAAGAAATTCGCGTCCAATCGGTCGAACTGCTCAACCTCCAACTTGCCGCGGCGATCGATCTGCATGCGCAGATGAAGCAGGCGCACTGGAATGTGCGCGGTCCAGGCTTCATCGCGATCCACGAATTGTTCGACCGGGTTTCCGCCGAGGTCGAGAACTTCTCCGACCTGATCGCCGAACGCGCGGGCGGCCTGGGCGGGACGGCGAACGGGACGATCCAGACCGCCGTCAAGCACAGCTATCTGAACCCCTACCCGCTGGGCATTGCTGACGAGCTGCAGCACCTGTTTGCCGTTGCAGGTGCGCTTGCGGCCTTTGGCGGGTCGATCCACGCCGCGATCGAGCAGGCCACGACGATCGAAGATGTAACCACCGCCGACCTGCTCACCGAAGTCTCCCGGGGGGTCGATCAGCAGCTGTGGTTCGTTGAATCGCACCTTGAGCCCAAGCAGGTCAAGCTATCTGGAGGTCGCTGAAATGGCGGCAATCCAGACAACTGCGAAGACAAGTCTGCCGGCCGGAAACGGACGGTAGTGCGAATGTTGGCGCACCTCCTCCCGCGTCAACGCGCCCCGGCATCGACCCGTGCCGGGGCGCAACCCTTCCTGATCGGTGCCACGCCCATGCTTGAAACACCCTATGCGCCGTCAGAGGACACGGACACCCTGGTGACCCCGTTCGCCCAGCCGGAAACCGCATCGCGCATCGCGCTGATTGGTGGTTTCACGCCGCGGCGCTGCGGGATCGCGACCTTTACGGCGGACATTCATGCTTCGCTCAAGGCGGCATCCCCAGGCCTTGCGATCGATGTCTTCGCGCTGACCCCGGCAATCGATCACACCCGCTTTGACCCTGCGGTGAGGGGCGTGATCGTGGCCGGCGACCCGGTGAGCTATGTCGCAGCGGCTCGGCAAATCGACGAAAGCGGCGCCGAAGCGGTCTGGCTGCAGCATGAGTTCGGCCTGTTCGGCGGCCCGGCGGGAGACATGATCCTTGAGTTGATCGAGCGCATCGCCGCGCCGCTGATCGTGACGCTGCATACCGTCATCCCGGATCCCGATCCGGACCAACAGCGGGTCATGCGCAGCCTGGTCGAGCGGGCGTCCCAGCTGGTCGTGATGTCGCAGCGCGCCCGGCAATTGCTGCTGAGCCCCACCTATGGCGCCGACCACGAGCAGATCGTGCTGATCCCGCACGGCGTGCCGGATCGTCCGTTCGGCCGTTCGGCCCAGTTCAAGGCCAAGTTCGGTTTTGCGGGCCGGCCAATCCTGCTCACTTTCGGCCTGTTGTCACCGGGCAAGGGGATCGAGGCGGTGATCAATGCGCTGCCCGCGATCGTCGCGGATCATCCAGACCTGCTCTATTGCATCGCGGGTGTTACCCATCCCAACCTGATCGCGCACGAAGGCGAAACCTACCGCGAAGGGCTGCAACAGATCGCTGCCGTGCTTGGCGTCGAACGCAATATCCGCTGGATCGATGCCTTCCTCGAAACCGAAGAACTGCTCGACCTGATCGAAGCGGCGGACATTTATGTCACGCCCTATCCGGGGGCGGCACAATCGACTTCCGGCACGCTGTCCTATGCGCTGGCGCTGGGCAAGGCGGTGGTGTCCACGCCCTATGCCCACGCTACCGAATTGCTGGCGGATGATCGCGGGGCGCTCGTGCCCTTCAACGACAGCGCCGCGATTGCCCAGGAAGTCCGAGCTCTGCTCGGCGATCCCGTGCGCCTGCACGGACTGCAGCAGCGCGCCTACGATCACGGACGGGCGATGATCTGGCCCGAATTTGCGGCGCGCAGTCTTGCGGTGATCGATAGCGTTCGCAAACAGCCGCTGGTTGGGCCGCTGCTCCGGCCGATCGGAATAAGCGGCTTGCTGCGCCAGTGCGACGATACCGGCATCCTCCAGCATAGCGTCCACAATGTGCCGGACCGGGCGCACGGTTACTGTGTCGATGACAATGCCCGGGCCCTGATGCTGGCCAACCGGCTCGGCGCAGAGGCCGAACCCGATCGCAGCCGGCTGGCGGCGGTATTCGCGGCCTTCGTGCAATCGGCCTGGAACGCCGACGCGGGCGAGTTCCGCAACTTCATGAGCTTTGGCCGCAGCTGGCTGGAGGACAAGGGTTCCGAGGACAGCTGCGGACGAACGATCTGGGCGCTTGGCGCAACCGCGCTCGAGGGACGCAGCCTTGGCCATCGGCGCTGGGCGCGCGGCCTGTTCGAAACCGCTGCCGCCTCTGCTGCCGGCTTCGTATCGCCGCGGGCCACGGCCTTTGCCATGCTGGGGGCAGATCACCTGCTTGCCGCTGATGCCGGCCATCCGATGGCACGATCCATTCTCGAAGCTGGAGCGGATCGCCTCGTGGCGCTGTTCCGGGCGGTCTACCTTCCCGACTGGCCGTGGTTTGAAACCGTTCTGGCCTATGACAACTGCCGCCTGCCCGAAGCCCTGATCCGCGCGGGGATTCGCCTGGCGCGTCCTGAATTGTTTGAGGTCGGGATCGAGGCACTGCACTGGATCATGGCACGTCAGGTCAGTCCCGCCGGCCATTTCCGCCCGATCGGTTCCAGGAGCTTCGGGCATCACTTCACGCCGCCGCGCCCGTTCGATCAGCAGCCGGTCGAAGTCTGGGCGGCCGTCGATGCCTGCGCCGCCGCTTTCGAAGCGACCGGCGATGCAATCTGGCTGAGCCATGCCTGCCTTGCCTATGCCTGGTTCGCCGGCGGCAATGACCGCGGTGTGGCGGTCGGCGATCCGTTGAGCGGGACCTGTCGCGACGGGATCAATCCGCGCGGGCTCAACCGCAACGAAGGCGCCGAATCCGTCCTCGCCTACCAGTTGGCAACCTGCACGATGCGCGATCTTGCCGGGGCGAAGGCCTAAGGCAGGGGGATGGTTGACCTGGTTCACAACGAGCTTCGCCTCAAGGCAGATCCGTCACGCGTGGTGGTGCGTCCCTTCCATCTCGCCTGGCAGGCGTCCGGACCGGACCTTGAGCGTGTGCAGAAGCTGGCGCGCGACATTCTCGCGCTCGATCCGCGCACTGTCCGGGCTGAACTGGGGGTTGTCCTGGGCGATTTCGAGGGTCGGCACTGGCAGATCGAAAAGGTCTTCGATGAGCGCTATGCCGAGATCGAGCCCAAGCTGGGTCTTGGCGGACAGCTGGTCAAGCGCGAGACCCGGCGCCTGATCGGCGCCTATTTCTGCCACGAATACAGTTTCTCCGCCGCCGCGCTGATGAACCCCAGCGTGGTCCGACATCCCGATCAGTCTGGACTTCAGCCAGGTTCGGTCCGGATCCTGCTGTCATTGCGGGCGGTAGGGGAGGGGCACATTTCGACCATCGCCTTTCGCGAAGGGATCGTTTCGGCCGGGCGCCAACTGGCACTGCTGGCCCAACCGCCGTTCGCGACCGCCGCGATGCTCGGCAAGCACCGTCCCGACACCCCCGACGATGTGCTTTCGCTCTATCGCCACCGCGAAAGCACCATTTCGGGCATGGTGATTTTCCCGATCACCGAAGCGCAGCGCAATGGCCTCGAAGACCTGCGGTTGGTCGAGTTTATCCGTGACAGCGGCAAGAGCGAATGGATCGGCACCTATACGGCTTACAGCGGGCGCGACATCCGCTCCGAACTGCTGCGGACCCGTGATTTTCAGGATTTCACGCTGTCACCAATCAAGGGCGGGGCCGGCCGCAACAAGGGCATGGCGCTGTTCCCGCGCAAGATCGGCGGCCAGTTCCTGATGATCGGGCGCCAGGACGGCAAGAACCTCTATCTGCTCCGCTCGGACAAGCTCGATGAATGGGACGGCGGCGAGCTGCTGCTCGAGCCGCGGTTCCCCTGGGAGCTGGTCCAGATCGGCAATTGCGGCGCCCCGATCGAGCTTGACGAAGGCTGGCTGGTGCTGACCCACGGGGTCGGCGCGATGCGCAAATATGCGATTGGCGCGGCGCTACTCGACAAGGATGATCCCTCGATCGTGCTGGGCCGCACCCCCAACCCGATCCTCTCCGCCGCAGATGAAGACCGCGAAGGCTATGTGCCCAATGTGGTCTATACCTGCGGCGCAATCCGGATCGGTGACGACCTGTTCCTGCCCTATGGCGTGGCCGACAGCTCGGTCTGCTTTGCCTTCGTGGCGATCAGGGACATCCTGAACGCGATGGCATAGCGACCAAGCGCAGGGCCGTCAGGGCAACTGGCTTGGACCGAACACCAGCCAGACCAGGATAAGCCCGACAATCGACAGAAACAGGCTGATGCCCAGGACATATCGGACGATGTGAGGGGTGCTGCCCGCGCGCGCTTCCTCGGTCGTAACGTGCGTCTCTTTGCCGTGTCGTTCCATAATCGCGTACTCCATCAATCCAATGCCGGCCTGTCTTTCGGCAGGGACGGCTCTGTGCAACCTCACGCAAAAGGTCGCTTCAAGGTTGCCGGCTCGTCAGCCCTGGTCGGCGCGGGCGAGGCCGTCGCCGTCAAGATTGCGGGCAACGAAGGCCCAGTTGACCAGCTTGCCCAGCACCGCCTTGGCGTAAGCCGGACGGGCGTTGCGGTAATCGAGGTAATAGGCGTGTTCCCAGACATCGAGGCCGAGCAGCGGCTCCATCCCCGGGTGTGCGGCCGGGCTATCGCCGTCGTGCAGCGCCTCGATCTTGAGCTCCCCCTTGTCGAGCAGCAGCCAGATCCAGCCGCTGCCAAAATGGCCGGTCGCCGCATCAGTCAGCGCGCCGAGCAATTCATCGCTGGTGCCGTAAGCCTTGGAAATCAGCGCGGCGAGGCGGCCGGTGGGCGGCTCGAAATCAGGCGTCAGGCATTGCCAGAAAAAGCTGTGGTTCCACAGTTGCCCAGCGTTGCTGCGCAAGGGCCCGGGCGGCGACTTGGCAATGATCTGGACCACGGATTGCCCTTCAAGCCCGGCCTCGGCAACCAGCTGGTTGGTCTTGTCGACATAGGCCTGATGATGCTTGCCGTGATGGAAATCGAGCGTTTCGGCCGACATGTGCGGCGCAAGGGCCGCACGATCGAACGGGAGGGGCGGCAACTGGAATGGCATGGTGATTGTTCCGGTGAATGCTGTTTCGACACCACCTGAACGTTTGGCCCGGCCGATTGTTGCCTGCATTCCAGAGGGCCGGACCATCCCAACCGATCGATCGCTCTATTCGTCCTGATCGGGCGGACGCTTCTTCCAGAAATCGCCGCTTTGGCCGAGCGTCAGGCCATGGCGGTAAAGTCCGCGCATATAGGCGTTGTCGAACAGCTTGTGGTCTTCGCCGGGATAGTCCTTGTCGATGAAGCTCAGGTTGTAATCGATCCCGCGCGCCTTGGCGTAGAGGTAGCTGAGGCCGACCGTTCCCACCATCGAGCTGCGCAGATTGAGGCTGATCGAGCGCGAGGCGATCGGGATGGTCCGGGGTTTGACCAGCTGGAATTCGCCATTCAGCTTGCCATTCACGATCAGGTAGACGTGCAGCGGCCGCGGGCCGGCCGGGCGATCACCGGTGATCGCATCATCGGGCAGGGTCAGCAACGATGCCGTGGTGCTGCCGTCGACATGCATCTCGCTGATCGTCCGCCCGGCCAGCTGCGATCGGATCATCACCGGGGTGAAGAAGGCCGGGATCGCCGAAGAGGCCAGCAGCACCTGGCGGAACAGCAGGTAGCGCCCCGGGGCTTCGCTGGCCGCAATTGCTCCCATGTTCCAGATCACCATGCGCTGGGCATCGAGGTTGGCCGTGCCGACAAACAGCCGCCTGCCCCGCATATGCTCGCGCCCGACCCGGTCGATCAGCGCATTGGTCATTTCCGCTGCGATCAACCGCTCCAGCGGCTTGGTGCTCGCCGCGCTGGGCGAGAGCGGGATCGCGGGCGCGAACCTGCCCCGATAGATATCCTTGGCCGTGCTGGTGGTGAAGATCCGCTCAAGCGCCGCGTCCTGGTCCGGTCCGAGAAAGGCCAGCGGCGCAATCAGCGCGCCGGTGCTGACCCCGGTCACGATCGTGAAGTCGGGCCGCTTGCCCGATCGGCTCCAGCCATTGAGCAAGCCCGCGCCATAGGCGCCGTTGTCCGACCCCCCCGACAGCGCGAGCATGGTCCGCTCGCCCTGCGCTCCGGACAATGCGGGTGCCATCAGCCGCGCTGCATCGGGCGCATCGGCCCAGAACCGCGCAAGCGGTATGTCCGGGATCGTCGCTTCGACCTGCTGGGCTTCAGTGAACGGCGCGCGGTGAATCGGCGCGCAGCCCTGGAGCGACAGGGCCGCAACCAGGACTAGGCGGATTGATGGTGAGTGGCGAGGCACCTAGTTGACCGGCGCCGCCGCTCCCGATGTCGCACTGGCCGCTGGCACATCGACCGGAAGCCGCATGGTTCCAACCGGCGGCTGCTTTGCCTCGAGTGCGATAGCCGGCTTGGGCGCGCCAGCCGCTTTGACGCTGACGTCCGCATCAGAGCGGGCATCTGTGGCCGCACCATTCCACAATCCTGAAGCAAATAGCGCGAATATCGCGATGGCGACCACTATCCCGATCAGCGCGATCGCGCGCCACAGCCGGCTCGTGTCACGCCGCAGTTCCGGCGCACGGCCGGCTTGGTTCAAGGTCATCTGGCGCTCCCGCTATAGTGGCAGGAGAACGCGGCAGGCCAGTTGTTGTTCCAATCGCATCACGCTGCGCTGCTTATGCCGCGCCGCCGCGGGGGCGTTCAGCCCCGCAGTCGCTGGTAGAGGATCCGGGTTTCCAGCAGGTTGGCAATCCTGAGCGCGATCTCGATCACGTCGAAGGGCTTGGAGACGAAGTCTTTCGCCCCTAGCGCCAGCGCGCGGCGGCGGGCGGCTATGGTGCTGTCGGCGGTCAGGATCAGCACTGGGCGAAATTCGTCCGGGCGGTCGTGGCGCTTGAAAGCTTCGAGCAGCTGGAAACCGTCGACCTCGGGCATCATCAGGTCGAGCAGGACCAGGTCGGGCTCGAGCCGGACATAGGCTTCCAGCGCCGTGGTCGGATCGGTGATGGTGTGAATGTCGGCATAGCCCTCGCGCTCCAGCAGGCTGGCCAGCAGCAAGACATTGGCATCCTCGTCGTCGATGATCAGGATCCGGCGCGCGCGGATTTCGGCGCCATCGATCAGGTTTCCGCTCATAGTGACTGCTGCTCTGCCTTGCGCTTGCTGGCGCGCTGCGGCGCGCGGGTCGGCAGGGTGAACCAGAACCGCGCGCCCTGTTCCGGCGCTTCATAGCCGATCTGCCCGCCCATCGATTCAACCAGCCGTTTCGACAGGGCAAGGCCCAGGCCCGTGCCGTCAACCTTTGCCCGGTTCTGCTGGCCGAGCCGGTCAAACGGCGTGAACAGGCGCGAAACCTCGGTGCTCACCACGCCTTCGCCATCGTCCTCTACCTCGACCCGGATGTCGCGGCCACGGGTCTGGTAGGCCAGGCGCACGAGGGTGCCGGTGCGGTTGTACTTGGCGGCGTTCGAGACGAGGTTGAGCATCACCTGGATCACCCGGCGGCGGTCGGCCCAGGCGACCAGCGATTCTTCGGGATGCTCCAGCACGAAGCGCAGGCCCGCCGTCGCGACGATCGGCGCGGCCAGGCCGTGGACCTCTTGCAGCAGTTCGCCCAGGTCGATCTGTTCCAGGTTCACCTCGGCCCCGCCGGCCTCGATGCTGGAGATGTCGAGCAGGTCGTTGATCAGCGAGAGCAGGTGCCGCCCGGCCTTCATGATCTGGCTCAGCGCCTCACGATGGCGCGGTTCGAACTGGTCTTCGTCAAGCTCGAGCAATTGCCCGAAGCCGAGGATCGCCGACATTGGCGTGCGCAGTTCGTGGCTGGTGCGCGAGAGGAATTCGCTCTTGGCCAGGTTCGCGGCGATGGCCTCTTCGCGAGCAAAACGCAGCGCCTCTTCAGAGCGGCGACGTTCGGTCATGTCGCGGGTGACCTTGGCAAAGCCGCGCAGCTCGCCCTGGTCATCGTGCAGGGCGGTGATCACCACGTTGGCCCAGAACGGGCTGCCATCCTTGCGCAGCCGCCAGCCCTCGTCCTCGGCCGTGCCGTCGCGCCGGGCGCGGTCCAGCATCTGCGCGGGCAGGAAGGCGCGGGTGTCTTCGGGGTAGAAGCGGCTGAAGTGGTGGCCGAGGATTTCCTCGGCCTCCCAGCCCTTGATCCGCTGTGCGCCGAGGTTCCACGAGGTGACCACGCCATCGGTATCGAGCGCGAAGATCCCGTAGTCCTGCACTTCCTCGATCACCAGGCGGAAGCGTTCCTCGCTCTCGCGCAAGGCTTGCTCGCGGCCGCGCAGCAGGGCACTTGCCCGGGCCATGCGCTGGGCCAGCCGGCCGATCTCGTCGGCATCGTCGGGCATTTCGGCCAGCTCCTCGCCGCGAGCGAGCAGTTCGGCATTGGCTTCCAGCATTTGCACGCGCCGGACGATCCCGGTCGAGAACAGGTAGACCGCCGCCAGGCTGCCAAGCAGGCCGATCACCGCGCTGATCGCGGTCAGCAGCAGGAAGCGGCCGCGCACCTCGTCGACTCGGGCGCGGCGCTGGTCAAGCAGCACGCCTTCGCGGCGCTGGATCAGCTCGATTTCCTGGCGCATCGCATCGAGCACGATCTTGTTGGAAACCAACGCCGGTTCGATCGCGGCGCGGTTGCCGGCGCGGGCAAGGTCGACGATCGATTTCAGCCCGTCGCGCTTGCGCGAAGTCAGTTCGTTGATCCGATTGAACCGTTCACGCACCTCGCGGTCGCGGATCGCCGCGTCGAGCCGGCGCATGGTCAGCGGCAAGTCGGCCTCAGCCTTGCGGTAGGGTTCAAGGAAGCGCTCCTGCCCGGTCAGGGCATAGCCGCGCACTCCGGCGGCGGCTTCGGCCAACAGGGCGTGGACCTGATAGGTATCGCGCTGAATGGCGAAGGCGCGGCGCACGTCGTTCTCGGCGCGGACCTCGGCATTGCTGGCAATATAGAGCGAGACCAGCGCGCCGAGCAGGATCGTCAGCGGCAGGGCGATCACCACCAGCCCCTTGAGCGCAAGCTGGCGGTCGGCCCAGAAGCGGGTCATGCGGCGGGCGGGCATCGCGCGGTTCATGCCGGCCCCGCGCGGGCGACGAGCACCGCCGCCTGGGTCCGGTCGGATACGCCCAGCTTGGCGATGATCCGCTCGACATGGGCCTTGATCGTGGCCGGGCTGACATTGAGCAGCCGGGCAATCTCCTTGTTGGTCAGCCCTTCGGCGATCTGCGCCAGCACTTCGCGCTCGCGCGGGGTCAGCGTGTTCAATGCATCGGCGGGGCGGACCTCGCGTTCGCTCTGGCGCAGCGCGGCGTTGATCAGGTTGAGCGGCATCACGCTTTGCCCGGCCATGACCTGGCTGACCGCGCCGCGCAGTTCGGTGATCGAGGCGTCCTTAAGGACATAGCCCGCCGCGCCGGCGGCCAGTGCCTCGCGGACATAGGCCGGCATGTCGTGAAGCGAGAGCATCAGCACCCGGCTGGGCAGGCCCAGGGCGGCAATCCGGCGCGTTGCTTCGAGCCCGTCGATCCCTGAGCCGAGGCGGACATCCATCAGCACCACATCGGGCTGCAGCCGGGTAACCATGTCAACCGCCTCCTCGCCGCTGGTCGCCTCGCCCACCACTTCCAGGCCGTCGCCAGCCAGGACCGATTTCAGCCCCTCGCGCGCGAGCTGGTGATCGTCGACGATCAGGATCCGCACAGTCATGGTCAGGCGACCTTCGGGAAGGTTGCCAGCACGGCCACGCCGCCGGAGCGGGACTGCCAATCGAGTGTGCCGCCAATCGAGGCCATCCGTTCACGCATCACGTCGATCCCGAAATGCGGTGTGGCAGCAGTCTCGACTGGCCGGCGGCCCTTGCCCCGATCGGCAATGCGCAGGAATGGCACCGCTTCGCCCGCGCGGGCCGAAAGCTCCAGGCTGACCACGCAGGGCCCGCCAGCATGCTTGCGGACATTGGTCAGGGCTTCCTGCGCGACCCGGTAGAGCGCGGTTTCAACGTGGGTCGGCCAGTGCGTCACGTCACTGGCGATGCTGACCTGCACCTTATAGCCATCGGCATCCAGCGCTTCGGCCAGGGCCCGCAAGGCCGCTTCAAGACCCAGGTCGTCGAGCACAGTGGGCCGAAGACCGCGGATCACGCCGCGCAGTTCACCCACCAGGTCACGGGCGATGGCGACCAGCTTGGCGCGGTCGGCAGTCCCTGCTCCGCCTTCCAACAGGCGCGCAAGGGCAGTGGCGGTCTGGGCAACGCCATCGTGCAGCTCATGGCTGACCCGGCGGCGCTCTTCCTCCTGCGCGGAGAACAGTCGGCCGACGACGAATTCAAGCCGGGCTTCGCGCTCCTGCAGTTCGCGGGCGCGGTCGATCCGGTCGATCGTCGCGCCCAGCATTTCGAGCTGGAGCCGGACGGCCTCGCGGTCCTCAGGATCGGCAATATCTTCCAGCCGGTTCAGGCCTTCGATTTCGAGTGCTCCGACAATGCCGCCGTCGCTGCCCGGCGCCGGGATCGGCAGGCCCGCGCCCGCTTCCAGCCGCACCGCGCCGCCGCGCCGACCCAGGAAGTAACCCAGCCGGTCGGCGCAGCCTTGCAGAATGGCTTCCAGTGTGGCCGCCTCGGCCAGGGTCAGTTGACGGCCGTTGGTGGAGAGCAGGCGCAGTCGCGCGGCCCGCGCCTCAGCCGCGCGATAGAGCTCGCGCAGTTCGGCGACGGTTTCGACCTCGGGGGCCAGGGCCGGATTCCCGCTCTGCATCGGGCCTCTCTAAGGCCTGCCGGCAAATGTGCATAGGCCATCCGGCCTAGGCCGCGCGGCCCGCCATGCGGCCAATTTGCTCAGGGGTTGGCGGCGCCTAGCTAGGACCAGACGGAAAAGTCACACGATCAGTTTCACAGGAGTACCACCGATGAAGAGCTTCAAGATCCGTAGCATGGCCCTGGCCGCGCTGCTGCCGCTGGCGGCGGTCGCCACCCCGGCTGTGGCCCACGATCACGCTGCCCCCAAGGCGATCACGCTTTACGCGCCGATCACCCAGGTCGAGGTCGAAGCCGCCCAGCAGGCCTGGGGCAATGCCCTGGTCTCGATCTCGACCGAATACGACGCCAAGGGCTTTGCCGCGGCCAAGACCCTGGCCGGCCAGGTGCTCGACGGCGCCTATGGCTATGGCATGGGCCCGGTGCTGTTCAAGCCGACCCTGACGGTTGCCCCGCAGACCTTCCGCACCAGCCGTGACGGCGCGCTCGCCTACTTCGTGGGCGGTGACAAGGCCTATCCGGCTGACACCGGCTTCGCGCTCAAGGGCTGGCGCAAGTTCCAGATCGACAATGCTGGCATCGTCATCACGGGCAATTCGGCGATCTCGATGGGCAATGTCACGCTGTGGGATGCCAAGGGCAACATGACCAAGGTCGACAAGACCTGGGCCTGGACCCGCGGCGCCGATGGCGGCCTCAAGATCGTCCTCCACCACTCTTCGCTGCCGTACTCGGCCAAGTAAGCGCCAAAGTAACGCGAAGAGTTCGCGGGCAGGCGGCTGCTGTCCCCCCATCCCGGCAGCCGCCTGCTTTCGCGCTCTGCCCGACCGGGCACCAGACCCGGCGGTTATCATCTCCCGTCCCTCCCAACTGCGAGATATTCCCACATGACCAAGCGCATTTGCGCCGCCCTGGCGGCTGCGAGCACCCTTGCCCTGTCCGCCCCGGCCTATGCCGACGATTCCGAAGGCAGGCTCCAGATCAAGGTCTTCGCCACCGGCGTCCTGCCCAATGGCGAGATCACCGCCGTGAACACCAACCTGGTCGGCGCCCCTGCCACCAGCGATAGCCAGGCCAGCGATTCGGTCGTGCCGACCCTGGCGGTCGAATACTTCTTCTCGAAGAATTTCTCGGTCGAAACGATCTGCTGCGTCACCCCGCATGACGTGACCGGCAAGGGCGGCCTGGCCGGCGCAGCGCTGGTCAACGATGCGATCATCCTGCCCGCCACGGTCACGCTGAAGTACCACTTCGACCTCGGCGCGGTGAAGCCTTACATCGGTGCCGGTCCGGCCCACTTCTTCATCTTCAGCGAAGGCGTGGGCGCCGATGCCGCGCGCCTTGGCGCAACCCGCGTCAACCTGTCGAACGAGTTCGGTCTGGCCCTGCAGGCTGGTTTCGACCTGCCGCTCAACGACAAGGGCCTGGGCTTCAGCCTTGATGCCAAGCGCTACTTCGTGGGCACCACTGCCAGCTTCTTTGCCGGCAACACCCTGGCGCTGCAGACCGAGCACAAGCTCGATCCGTGGGTCATCAGCGGCGGCCTGAGCTACCGCTTCTGATCGGGACAGCCTGGCTGTTCGAATTGCTGCGAGCCAGGGCCCAGTGCCCTGGCTCGTTGCGTTTGGCCGGACAGGGCTCCGAAATCCGCGCTGCGCAAATCGGCTTTGCAATTGGCCGGGGATTGTCGGAAACACATGGGCGTTCCGGCTGAATCCAAAGGTATGCCTCCGCCCGATGTCCATCAGCGCGCCCTTGCCGCCCCCGATCGCGCTGTCGATCGGCGTCACCGGTCACCGTGTCAGCAATGCCGCCTTCAGCGCCAATCGCGAGCGGATCGAGCGGGTGTTGGGCGAAATTCTTGACCGGATCGAAGCGGCGGCTGGCCCGGCAACCTCGGCCATCCGGCTGCACAGCCTGCTAACCGACGGGGTTGACCAGATTGCCGCGCGTCATGCGCTGGACCACGGCTGGGAACTGGTTGCGCCGCTGCCGTTCGGCCGGGATCTCAATGTCGCGATCAATGCCTTGCCGGAAACCGTAGCCGATGGACGGGCCCTGACAGCGGGCCTGCCTGCCACCGACCCGGCGACCGAGACTCGGGCTGCCGCAATCCGCGAGCTGACCGCTTCAGCTTACCTGTTCGAACTGGCCGAGCGCGATACCCTCCTCCACCGCCTGTTCATCGAGAAACTCTCCGCACCGACCGATATCGGTGCGGCCCAGGCCTTTGCCGCGCGCTGTTCGGCGCGGGTGGCCCTGGCCGGGCGCATCCTGATCGAACAGTCCGATCTGGTGATCGGAGTCTGGGACGGGGTCAGCCGGGCTTTCCTGGGCGGGACCGGCCATACCATTTCCGAAGCGCTGGAGCATGGCGCACCCGTGATCTGGATCGATGCCCATGCGCCCGAAGACTGGTGCATCCTGCGCGCACCCGAAGCCCTCGCCGCTAGTGACCGGCCTGATCGCGATCAGCGCGACGCGGCCCTGGCCGAACTGGTCAGCGCCGCCCTGCAACCGCCGGGCGAAGACCGCACGCCCGGACTCTCGGCCGAGCGCTGGCGCCCGCACAGCAGCGCAATCGCCACGGCCTATCGCCGGATCGAGGTGCTGTTCGCGGGCGAGGGGCGGCGGCTGCGCTCGCTGCGGCAGAACTATGAAACGCCCGAATCCATCGCGGCGGGCAGCGGCGCGGCGCTGCTGGCGCTGGCCAACGACTTGCCCGGGGCCGACCCGCAGATGCCTGCGGCGATCGAGGCGCAAGTGCTGCGCCGGTTCGCCTGGACCGATGGGATTTCGGCCTGGCTGTCCGATGCCTATCGCGGCGGGATGATCGCCAACTTCGTTTTTTCGGCGCTCGCGGTGGTGGTCGGCATCCTTTACGATCCGATGGGGCTGTCGGATCGCAAATGGCTCTTTGCCGGCACCGAACTGCTGCTGCTCTCGACCATCCTGCTGATCACTTTCGTCGGCAGCCGGCTGCGCTGGCACGGGCGCTGGTTCGAGACCCGCCGCGTTGCTGAATACCTGCGCCATGCGCCGATCCTGCTGCTGCTGGGCGTGGCCCGCGCGCCGGGGCGCTGGCCGCAGGGCGCCGATGTCGCCTGGCCCGAATACCATGCCCGCCGCGCCCTGCGCACGGTCGGCCTGCCGCGCATCGCGCTGAGCCCCGCCTATCTGCGCCGGGCCCTGACAGACCTGCTCGATCGCCATGTCGTCAGCCAGCGCGATTACCACTGGGCCAAGGCCCGCCGGCTGACCGCGGTGCACCACAACCTTGATACCTTCTCGACCCGGCTGTTCCAGCTCGCGGTGGCCTCGGTCACGGTCTACCTGGTGGTCAAGGCGGGATCGGTGCTGGGCTTGGTCCCGCATGACTGGCCGCAGGCTTTGTCCAAGCCCGGGACCTTCCTGGGCGTCGCGCTACCGACCTTTGGCGCGGCGATTGCCGGGATCCGCTATTTCGGCGATTTCGAACGCTTCGCCGCCATCTCCGAAGTGACCGCCGCCAAGCTGGACGGCCTGCATTCACGCATTGCCCTGCTGCTCTCTGCGCCGGACGAGCGGATCGACTATGCCCGCGTTTCCGAGCTGGCCCATGCAGTTGACGATGTGGTGGTGAGCGAGATCGAGAACTGGCAGGCCGTCTTCGGCGGAAAGCACATCGCCGTCCCGGTCTGATCGCCGCGCCAGCCGCGCTATAGCGTCTGCATACGTTTTCCCGGCGCCCGACGGGTTGCCGCGGGTGAAAGCGGTCACTACGCCAGCCTCGCCGTAGCGGATTGAATCCGGTACCCTGCGGTGCGTTTGACGCAATTTCATGACCGGATGGAGGCGCAGTGACCATGAACCGCGGATCGGATAGCCTGCTGCTGTTCGGCGCGACCGGGGATCTGGCGCAGCGCATGCTGCTCCCCTCGCTCTGCGCGCTCCATGCCGACAAGCTGGTGGCCGAGGATCTGCGGATCATCGGTACGGCCCGTCAGGACATGGACGATGCCGGCTATCGCAACTTTGCCCGCGCTGCGCTGGAGAAGTTCCTGCCGGCCGAACGCCGCGGCGGCATGGGCACCTTCCTCAACCGCCTGCATTACCAGCCGCTCGATGCGACCGACCAGGCCGGCTATGTCGCGCTGGCGCAAAAGGTTGGCCCGGTTGACGAGGGGTTGGCGATCTTCCTCTCGACCGCGCCGGCGCTGTTCGAGCCGACCATTGCCGGTCTGGCCGCCTCGGGTCTGGCCAGCGACAAGGCGCGGATCGGCCTGGAAAAGCCGCTCGGGACGGACCTCGAAACCAGCCGCCAGATCAACGATGCTGTCGCCAGCGCATTTCGTGAAGAGCAGATCTTCCGGATCGATCACTACCTTGGCAAGGAAACGGTCCAGAACCTGCTGGCGCTGCGCTTTGCCAATATCCTGTTCGAGCCGCTGTGGAACGCGGCGCATATCGATCATGTCCAGATCACCGTGGCCGAGACGGTCGGCCTCGAAGGCCGCGTCGGCTTCTATGACGGCGCTGGGGCGCTGCGCGACATGGTGCAGAACCACATGCTCCAGCTGCTGGCGCTGGTGGCGATGGAGCCGCCGAGCAGCTTCGATGCCACCGCCGTGCGCGACGAAAAGGTCAAGGTGCTGCGCTCGCTCCGCCTGGTCGGGCCGGAAGAGACGGTCACCGGCCAGTACCGCGCCGGGGCGATCCAGGGCCAGGCCGTGCCGGGCTATGACGAGGAGCTGGGCAAGGATTCGCACACCGAAACCTTCGTCGCGATCAAGGCCCATCTCGACAACTGGCGCTGGAAGGGTGTGCCCTTCTACCTGCGCACCGGCAAGCGCCTGCCGACCCGCCGGACCGAGATCGTCGTCCAGTTCCGCCGCGTGCCGCACTCAATCTTTGCCGGCAAGGGTGCGCGCAGCGAGCCCAACCGGCTGGTGATCGGGATCCAGCCGGAAGAAAACATCACCCTCTCGCTGATGGCCAAGGTGCCTGGCCTCGACCGCGAGGGCCTGCGCCTGCGCGAAGTGCCGCTCGACATCCGGATGCAGGATGCCTTTGCCGGACCGACCAAGCGGATCGCCTATGAGCGGTTGCTGCTTGACCTGATCGAGGGCGACCAGACCCTGTTCGTCCGCCGCGACGAGGTGGAGGCGCAGTGGGACTGGATCGACGCGATCCGCGCATCCTGGGCGGAACATGGCGTTTCGCCCAAGACTTATACCGCCGGGACCTGGGGGCCAACCGCAGCGATCGCGCTGGCCGAGCGCGACGGAGTACATTGGCATGAGTAAGCTTCATCCCGCGATCGAGCGCGTTACCGCGCGGATCATCGAAAAGTCGGCCCCTGGCCGCCGCCGTTACCTCGACCTGATGGACCGTGAGGCCGAGCGCTTTCCGAACCGCAATGCGCTGTCCTGTTCGAACCTGGCCCACGGCTTTGCCGCAGCGCTGGAGGACAAGGGCGCGATCAAGAGCGGGCGCGGGGCGAACCTGGCGATCGTCACCGCTTATAACGACATGCTCTCGGCCCATCAGCCCTATGGCCGCTATCCCGAGGCGATGAAGCTCTATGCCCG
>Ga0073920_1000040_pt1 | contig 25375 bp, 18 predicted proteins | sample GWRWT4_2Sept14_2_FD_70953 | JGI IMG/M metagenome (GOLD analysis project Ga0073920, IMG submission 70953) | Sand microcosm microbial communities from a hyporheic zone in Columbia River, Washington, USA - GW-RW T4_23-Sept-14 | ecosystem: Engineered > Artificial ecosystem > Sand microcosm >...
CTCCGTGCGGGCAGCTTCATTGGCTATCGCCCCTCAAAACGAGGTGGCCGGGGGACGTGGTTCGCGCGTGCTTATGATGCCGATGCCGCCAAGTATCAGCGCCGCGCCCTGGGTTCGTACGGCTCCCTCGGCGGGAACGATGTTTTTGCACAAGCGAAGCGCGATGCTGAGGTTTGGGCCGAAACGGTCGAAGGCGGCGGCGTGCGAACGGAGAAGATCGCAACCGTTGCCGATGCCTGTCGCGCATATCTCAAGCTCAAGCCGGGATCGATCGCAGAGGGTGTGTTTCGTCGCCACGTTTACAGCGACCCGATAGCGAAGATCCGGCTGGACAAGCTGCGCCGCCACCACCTCCAATCTTGGCGCCAACGGCTCGAAGAGGCTCCGGCACTGGTCACGCGAAACAAGGGCGGCGAAAAAGCGACCAAGGATCGTGCCAAGTCCACAGTGAACCGTGACATGGTGCCTCTGCGCGCTGCGCTGCGTGCGGTTCTGACGCTCGGGGCACCGGGAACCGATGCGGCGTGGCAAGAGGCTTTGAGGCCGCACCGCGGGGCCGACAAGCGGCGCGGCCTGTATATCGACTTGACCGAGCGGAAAGCACTTCTCGAAGCCGTGGAAGTGGCAGCCAAGCCGTTCGTGAAGGCCCTATGCCTCTTGCCGCTCAGGCCCGGCGCGATTGCGGGCTTGGCCGTCCGTGACTTTGATGCACGCACGCGCTCCCTCACCATAGGCAAGGACAAGAACGGGCAGCCGCGTCAAATCACTGTCCCGCAGCAGATTGCCGATTTCCTCGGCGAACAGGCCAAAGGAAAACTGCCGGGTGCAAGCATGTTCACGCGAGCCGACGGCAAGGCGTGGAACAAGGATGCCTGGAAGCACCCGGTCAAAGACGCGGCGAAGGCAGCGAAGCTCCCAAGCGGCCTCTCGGCATACACCCTGCGGCACAGCGTCATAACTGACTTGGTGCGCGCTGGTTTGCCGATCCTGACTGTCGCTCAGCTTTCGGGCACGAGCGTTGCGATGATCGAGAGGCACTACGGTCACATGGTTCAGAATGACGCAGAGAGCGCCCTGGCAAAGCTGGCGCTTTGAAATGGCCCGGCCGGGCGCGCGCGAAGACACCGCTTGGAGCGAGAAGCGGCGGAAGGGCGATTTTTAAGGTCGCCTAACGCAAGTAGCCTGCTAGTTTCAGTTGAAACTATTTTGACTGCCTCGCCGCATCGAGTGGCGACGCCAAACCCGGAAAGGGATGCCCGATGCCGAAGCGGCCCACCTTTGAAAACCTTGGCGAGTGGCTGAACCCGCCAAACGTGCAAGACGCGGTGATCGCGTACATGGACCAGTTGGCAGCCCCGGCGCTCCTGCGCGAACTCTACCGGCCCCTGGGGTTGCGGCGAACATCGGTGAACCGGGTGCTGCAAAGGTTACACAACAAAGGGATCGTCATGCGGTGGAAGATACCGGCGGTCACACACATGCCGAAGAGGCATGAACCGGGCGCGCGGCTGGGTCAGAGCGTGCGGAAGTGCTTCCTCTACCAGCTCAGCAGTCAGGTGGAGCTGTGAGGCGCATCGTTACCCTTGGGCTTACCGGCTGGGCCGGGATCGTCGGTCTGTCGTGGTGGCTGGCAGACAGGCGCGTCGCGCTATGTGGGTACGACGAGACCGCTTGCAAGGTCAGAGCCACGGCGGCGAGAGATACCGTGTTGACGAGCGGGCTGACTGTCGCGCTGGCATTAATCCTGATCGTTGCCGCTTGGTCGGTTTTGACCCGCAGACGAACCGGGCCGATCGAGGGAACTCTATTCCCGAAGATGCAGCCGATCGAGACGGCACGCAGAGAGGCCGTGCGGTTGGCACAGGTAATTCGGCCGAGCAGGGGGATGCTAGCCCTGGTGCTGGCCGTTGCGGCTTTCGTGCTCGGCTTGTTCTTCGCGGGTGGCTTTGGGGGCAATCGTGCGGCTCTGAGCGGTGAGGATGCGCCAATCGAAGAACTAGGTCTCGCCACGGGCGCGTCATCCCCCGTTGATGGCGACCCCTATATGGCGCAAGGATCCGACGTTGCCGCAGAGGCAAGCGACGGGGCGGCAGCTTCTTGGCAGGATGCTCCACTTGCCGAGGAAGAAGAGGTCAGCGGAGAGCCGTAAGGATAGACCGGGAGCAATCGGCCGGCGGGGGCGAAGACCCCGCACCAGCCGCGCTCCTCTGCCCGATCAGCGCCTATCGGATGATGATAAGTCCGCGTCGGCCAGCCATGCTCTCGCCACGGCGCTTAGCGCTCCACAGGCTCTCGCCCTTGCGGAGATGGATGACCTGGACGGCGGTCTGGTTTGTGGTGGTCATGTTCACTGCTCCATTTGGCGACTGCTGTTAGGTAGGGAGTGACACCCTCTCCCCGAGAGGGGTCTTCCCCCTAAGCGGAAACGGCAATTGGTAACGTAACTAAATCAATGAGTTACCGTGCCACTCTCCATGCTCGTTACCGCCGCCTTTGGCAACGAGAATTTCATTTAACCTGTTGTAAAAGAATGAGATATCTCCAAGCTTCGATTTCGTTGCCAACCTCTGATTTCGCTCGCAACGCGGTTTGGTAACGGCCGGTTGGGAGCTGCAAGATGGTCACTCGGCCACCGCAATCCGCAGCCCATCAGGCTCATCGAAGACGCGGCCAGCCTCAATGAGTGAGGCGACAGCGTCGCGAATGGCGTTCCTTGAAAATCCGGCGAGCTTGGGAAATCGCTGGGCAAACAGTTCGCGCTTGCCTGTCTGCCTCAAGGTGGTGCCGATCGCGTTGAAGTGCCTGATGGCGTCGGCCACGACATCGCTCGAAGCCTCGCCTGATGTCGTTTCACTGTCTGGCCCGGCCTGGCCAATTGGAACCAGGGTCAAGCTGGCTGCGTGGCGCCGGAATAATCGGCCCTGGTTGACCTCACCCCACAGGGTTTCCGATGGTGGGATGTTGTGCTTGATGATCCCGACCTCTGTCACGCTTGAGCCGCGATCGATCATGCCCACTGCAACGCGCACGCGGTCGGTGATGGCGCCCGAACCCCGAACCGCCTGCAACATCCCGGACAGAGAGCGAACTTTCCCTTTCGAGAGGTGGTGGATCAAAACGATGGCGCAGTTGTGGTGCTGGGCGAGCGCATTCAGCTCGTCGAAGAACTGCGAGATAGCCCCCGACGAGTCCTCGTCGCCCGGCATGACCGCGCGCAGCCCGTCGATGCCAATAATGTCGACCTCCGACTTCGGGATGTCATGAAGCAGCTTGAGCACTTCCGCCCAAGGGCGCTCAGCCGTGACGAAGACAAAACCCTCGGCTGGACCATGAACCGGCTCGTAGTAGGCGTTGCGGGCGGCGACAAAGTCAACTCCGTCCTCGCCGCTTACGAGCGCGCCAGCGCCCCGCGCGGTGATTTCGGTTCCGAGAAGATGGCGCGGCGACTGACACTCGCTGTCCACTACCGCCAGCATTTCACCCAGGAGCGTGGACTTTCCGGCCTGCTTGGTCCCGACAAGCAGCGACACATAGCCCCTCGGAATGAGGCCGGGCACGATCCATTCGATTGGGCGCTCCCGCGCGACTTGCCCGCTGGCTGCCCCGACCGCCTTGAACAGATCTAGGTTGCCGCCGCTTCGACGCCATGCAGCCACCAGCCGCCCCAGGACGGGACGAGATAGGCAGACCCGCTCCAACCACTCGCCTCGGCTCTCATCGGGCGCAGGGTCCATTTGCGGCGTTGCTTCGCCGCCCCATTGGCCAGTGCCGCCACCTCCGCGCAGCATGGTTTCATGCAGCATCGTCGCGTTGACTGGGCCGGTATAGAGCGACAGCGTGAGGGTCGCGCCTGGAATGGATGCCAGATCCACTCGGACTTCGGGAAACTGAGCCAGCTCAACCACTGGCAAGTCAGCTTCAGCGGCGCGATGCACCAGATAGAAAGTTGGCCCGGTAGCATCGTCGCCAAGATCGCCACCCTCGCCAAATGAGGCGAGGTCAGCACGTACTAGGCCGAGCGAGCGATAGTGCGACAGCCAAATCGCAATCACTGCGGAGACCTCGGCCTCAAGGCCTTCTCTCAACCTTGCATTCTCGGCTGCATCGTCGCTCAAGTCCCAGCCTGCTGGGCTGTACTCCTCTTCGATTGCCTCGCCATCTTGGTTCGCACCCAAGATCGTGAAGCGGACGCCGAAGCGGTGTGCGTGAAAATCAGCGTCCTGACGTTCGACCGTTTCCCAATGGGCCGCTCGCTCGGCAGACAGGCGTGCATTCTCGGCGATCAACTCGGCGATCTCGTCGGCGCGCTCTTGTGCACTCTCTTCGAGCGGCGTCGGCTCAACTGGAGCATTGGCGGGTTTCGAGCTGTGCGAGTAACTTTCGCCGCCGTCGCCAGCCGCGCTAAGGGCTTCACGAGTAGCCGCGTCGCGCCGGTCACTTTCAGTTGCGGCTCGGGCTGCTTGTTTTTGCCCGGCTGCCATTTGCCGCATGACCCTGGTGGCGGCAGTTTCTTCGATGCCCCAAGGATCGAACGGCGGTGCGGGTTGTGCCAAAGGAACAGCGGTGCCGGGACCTTCACAGGAACCTGCGAAGATGTCGGGGTGGTCGTTGGTGCTCATTGTTACCCGACCACCCTACGCTGCTTGCCATCCGGCCCGACGAAGGACTTGCCCTTGTTGCGTGGGTCGCTCACGAAAGCGTTGGCGCTGGCGTCGTCTCGGAATGTTGGCACGCCCCCGCTTCCGCCAACGGTCGTCGTCCGGCCCACCCGTCGCTTCGGCTTGGGTGCGGCAGCATCGCCCCACGACCACCACGAAGACTTGGCCTCGGGCTGCGGTTTGGCCTTTGCCGCGTTTGCGCGCGACACGGCCCGCGCCTCTTCGATCGTTGAACTGACGGCCGAAACGGGATCGCCAGTCTCGCGGAACTTGGCGATGGCGCGGGTACGCAGGCCGTTGCGCATTTCCAGCGGGAGCTGACCGAATTTGCTGTCGTAATATTTGTCGAACTCGTCGTCGATCATGCCGAGGCTGGCTTTCGAGATGGGCTTGGGTGGCTTGGGCGCGGGTGGCGCCTTCCCGCCCTTGGCTGGGCCGCCCATTTCAAACTGGCGCATGGCCTCGGCAACGGCCGGAACCTCGCCCACTCCTATGACCTGGTTGCGCGGAATGCCGGTGACGCGGCTGACATAATTGGCGTAGTTGTCGACCGAGTTGCCATCGCTCGACGGGGCGTACTTGCTGATAATCGCGTCGATGGTATTGCGCCCGCCGCCGACGTAGCCGGAGCCGGCCAGGAGGGTTTCCTGCGCCTTTTTGCCGGCCTCGAAGGTCGGGAACACGGCAAAGCGCCCGTCTGAGCCGGTGGCGCCAAGGCGCTTGGCGAATGCACCGTACTCGATGTTGCCGGGGTTGTTGTTGCGCTCGCCTCGACTGATGCCGCCGCCCGTCTTGACAGCCGCGCTGACATCCGCGCCGTAGCGGCTGGCGTCTGCCCGCACATCCGCGCCGTAACGACTGGCCCCGGCGCTGGCATCCGCGGCATAGCGCCGCGCGCCGGCCGAGATGTTGGCAACGCCGAACGCCTCCTTTTGATCCTCTCCGGCGTCGCGAGCCGAAATGGCATCAGCGCGGTCGGACGTGATTGCGAAATCCTTGGACGGGCTGTGGCCCTGCGCCACCAGCCCGCGGCGTGCCATCTCATCGCCGCCGCCAAAGGCGCCGAGTGATCCCATCGCGTCAGGAATATTGACCTTGTCCTGCTGCATCTGCCCCATCGCCCCAACCAGGTTGGCCAGCGACAAAACCGGGTCCGGGCGTTGCGGAAGATCCGGCATTGGGGTGCCGAAATCCTCAAAGCCGGGGGACAGCACGGTTTGCGGCGGAGGCGGAGGCTGCTGGGACTGCACGAACTGCGCCATGAAGCCAGGCAGGCCAGCCTGCGCCGTGTTGGCGGTGCGCTGTCCGGCGGTGCGAGCGTCGTAGAAATCACCCTGCGAGCGCGCCTGCGCTGCTTGCGCACGGCGCATGTCCATCTCGGCCTGCTGCTGCTCTTGCGCGGCGCGTGCCTGGGGGTCGCCGAAGATGGCGCGGACAAGGCCGCCCGCGACTTCGGCTGTGGGGTCTTTGTAGAAGAAGTTAGGTGCGCGTGACATGGGAGAGGAGCCTTTCGATGGGGGCGGTCAGGGCTGTCCGGTCGGCGCTAGTTCCGGGAAAGGGAACGGGCCGCCCTCGGGCAGAGCGCCGTGCTCAAGCAGGACTTCCTGAAGCCGCTGTGCGACAGAGACGATGGCGTTGACATGCATGGCTTGGGTTGTTGGACTGCGCAGGTAGTGGATCGACGCGCCGCGATGAGGGGCAGCGGCCGCTCCGGCGTCCTCACGCCCAAAGTCGTTGCGGGCCAGGGCCTCGTGGTCGGATGGCTCGACTGCAGTCACGTCGAGGCCGCTTTAAGAGGGAGCGCAGCCATCCAGCGGGCTTGCTCGGTGCGCTCAATAAGCGTGCGCCGCCCGGCCTTGCGCGCCGTGAGCCTGCCAGCGGCCATTTCCTTGTAGAGTTGGGCGCGGCCAATGCCGAGGCGAGTGGCGGCGACGGGCACCGGATCGGCCAGAGGTTCGATGATTGCTTGCATGTTTACGTGACCTCGCATGGTAGACCCCGGAGGGGGGTGGACATGCTTTCAATGGCAACCATGCTGTGCGGAAAATATCGGTATTCCGTTTTTCCGATGGGTATATGAGGCCTCAGATTGGGATGGGGAGTCTAGGGTGCCTGGAGCAATTCAACGCCCTAGGATCCCTTGGCCCGAAGGATTCTGAGCGGTTGTCGATGAAGAGGCCTCCGTTCACGATTGCTAGGCCTAGCCTAAGGGCTACCCGCAAAGCTCAACCGCATGTCGCGGAATGCTGGGCTGACCTGCAGTGCCGCGCTACGGCGGTCACCTTGGTCAACGAGTGCGTCGAGGATGCGCAGCAGCTTCTGCCCGAGCGCGAGCGGCAGCGGCGAGGATCGATCCGCAATATCCTGCACCCTTGACGCGATCCTGGCGGCGATTGTCGTACCACGCCAGCGAGCGACCGAATCGTCCCCTGCCGAGAGCGCGGCAAGGACGGCGTCGGCGAACGCGTCCGCAGGAAAATGGTCGCGGGCGCGCTCGGCCAGCGTCAGGAAGTTATTTATGATCATCGGGGCCCAGCCGGCGGTGCGAACGAACCGCTCCACGGTGGGAAGTATCACAGCTATGTCGGACCAATCGCCGTTGGCGAACCTGTGGGCAAGCTCAGCTCTCTCAACACCCACAAACATGAGCCATTCCGCGAGCTGCGGCATCGAGAAACCGTATAGCTCGCCAGCGCGGTATCCGGCCCGGCGGAACGCCGGCGTGGCTAGCAACCGATCGAGTGAGCGGTCGAGCACGACCGGCGTGATGGGCGCGACATCCTCGCTGTCCAACACGTGCTGACAAATGAACATCGTGACGAGGGGCGCGAGCAGGTCGAAGCAGGTATCTTCCTCATCCACGGCGCAGATCGGCGCGATGAAGCTCGCTTCGGCCCGTTTGGGATCGATGTGTCCGACGAGTATCCCGAGCACGTCGCCGAGCCGGTGGGTCCACTCCATCACATCGGTCTTTTCGACGTCCCGTCCGCGTGATGCCCAGGCCGGCGCTCGGCGTTCAATCGTCCACGCGAGCATCGACTCGCAGAACGACATGAAGAAGTCTTCGAAGCCGGCGGCCAAGATGGCGCGCACAGGTTGTTTGGCCAATATCTCTCCGGCGCGGTCCGAACGCCACCACCCGTCCCAGGCCCGCCAGTGCGTCAGCGATGTCCCGCCATCCTCGTCCGAATCTGGCAGCCGATCTAGGTGCCGGTGGTCCTTTTCTATCGTGGCTGTCCATGGTGCAGGCGGGATCGGCAGTGGGGCTGCGCCTAGATTGAGCTTGGCTAGGGCTGCGCGGAGCTTTCGCTGCCGTGCCACGGCTCCGGCGTTGGGATCGTGTAGCGAGTTTGCGCTGATGTCGCCTGGAGCAACGATGCAAAGATCGAGCGCGAGCCCGAGGCCAACCCAGCACACCTGCGGCGTCACGTCCCACAAGGAGGCGAGCAGCGCGGCTGTTTCCAACCCTACGTTGTCGAGTGGATGGATTAGGGTGGCGATTAGGTCGGTCGCGCGCTGTGCGGAAGCCGGTTCGCGTCTGAGGTCGGCGGCTGCGGCCCGCGCGACGAAGATTACGTGGTGCCAGGAGACGATGCCGACCGAAGACCAAAGTGGTCCGCCCTCTTCGGGACAATCGGCGGCGCGCGCCAACACCTCCCGAGCCCACCCGACGTCGGAACCGTCCTGAGCGAACGCGACAACTACCGCCGCGACTCCAGCCACCGCTCCCCGTCGGATGGAGATCTGGTCGTCGTCCGCTGCAGGCTGGAAGAGCGTTCCGCCGTCGAGGGAGCGCGCGCTCGCGACACCTTGTTCAATCGTCATCGCGTCGGCGACGCCGCCCTGCTCGAACGACTTCTCCGCCCAGTGGACCAGAGCAAAGGTGCGCAAGTGTTCTTGCCCCTCCTCCAACCGCTTTCGGACGCCCGGCTCCTTCAGGATCGGATTTACCATAACGATTGCCTGTTGGTTGGGCTGGTCGGGCACGTTCACCAGTCGGTAGTGAGCGGGATCCCCCCAGGCCGCGTAAGTCCTCGCCTGCTCCGCCGCTTCATCTCGTGCACCGTTGTTGTTGCGCTCCTCTTCCAGCTCGAAGTCAGGCGCTTCGGCGAATGCCGTAATCGCGCTGCGGACTCGCTGTGCCGCCGCTGCATCTGCTTGCAGAACGTGGAGGGTGGCTAGGCTCCGGATCTCCTCCGAGCGCACGGGCAGCGTGTTTAGCGCCTCTACGGCCATTGCGTCCCTGCGGTGATGCTCCTGCCAGAAACCAATCTGGCTCGACGACCGGATGCTCGCTTCTTGGACGTAGCGCTCGATGTCCGCCCGCCAGAGGCGCTGGGTCGTCACGAGGGCTTCGTTGACTGGAGAGACAGTAGGGCGAGCCAGCGCCACGTGAAGTCCTATGCCGAGAGCGGCGATGGAATCGTTACCACTCACGATGCGCTCAATTAGAGCGTCCCCGTCGGCTCCAGCCTCGACCTGCTCGAGCGCCCACTTGTCGAGCGCGAGGTAGGCGGAAGCTAGCGGCTTCGGTGCCCAGAGACCTCGGCTCCAAAGGTATTCGCGCGCGCCGCCCCAGAACGTCTGGCATCCCCAAGGGAAGGCGACCTTGACCGGCACAGGCGTACCGCTGTTGGACTGGAGACGATGGAGCTGGCGCCACGCCTCCACAGCATGGTTGGACATCGCGCGCACTAGCTGCAGCGCGTCCTCAGGTGCGCTCTCGAACAGGGCTTGAAACGGCTGGTGGAGCGGTGAGGCGGGAAAGTATCCGAAGGAATCGCGTTCTAGGGAGAGCGCGTCCCAGTCCCAGCGATCGGGGCCCCAATATCCTAGGTTGGCGTTTGAGAGACTCATCCGCTCGGCCCGGGTGAGGCTTTCTTCCGGCCGTCTGCGCAACTCGCGACGGTACTCCGCCGACTGCCTCTCCTCCTCGATGCACCGCTGCCGGTGATCCTCAGGCAGCTCTCTCCGAAGGTGGTTCAGCGTGAAATTAACGAGGTCAGTCGGCAGATACTGCGAGAGGAGCGGCGCGAACGCCATGATGTCCTCAAAGGCCTTCGTGGTTGCAGGATGCTCAGACCCGAATTGCCGCAGGTAGCCGGCCACCCGTTCAGGTTCGGCCCGGCAGGCTCGCAGGACCAGGCGGCGGAGCGCACTTATGAATTCGCCGATCCCCTCCACGTCGCCCCAGGGATCCGGAAGCTCCTCCTCGTCGCGCCGCCGGAAGCGACCCATCCGTTCTTGACGCCTTTCGAGCTCCGCGAGCCAGCCCGCCGCGTGCCCTATGATCATCGCCGAGATCGGGTTTGGGGAGTCGGCGAAGGCGTTCTGCCAGACCTCAAACAGAGAGAGCACCTGAGGGGTGAGCCGGCGGGGGATCGCCCCCATGCGAACGTCAAGGTATCGAAGGAACCGCATCCAGAGCCGGAAGTCGTCCGGCCAGCCGATCATGTCGGCGGCACGCACCCGCATGTCTCGGTCCGCGAAGTCCCCCAAGGACCCGTCCAGGATGCCCGGATTCGGCACGGTGTGCTGCGCTTGAAACCAGACCAACGCAGAGCGCAGAAGGGCGTGGTCGTCCGCGCCTACCACGGCCTCGAAGTCAGTTGATCGCTGCATAAAGTCTGGATGGTTTAGCGGAGCTAGGAGCCAAGTGCGGCGCCATTGGCTGCGGAGATTCTGGTCCGACAGCAGCGCGAGGGCCTCCTTCCAGCCGTTCGGGTCAGCCACGAACATCGCTTGCGCCCTCAGTTCTACCGACCGTCCGATCACCGGAGGCTCGCCCGCCGAACGCAGTTCATCTAGCCAGCCAGGCCCCGCACTGACCAGCGCCTGAGCGAAGGACCATTCGAAGAAGATGTCGTGTGCAAAGCGCACGAAGTGCCCGTCACCGGCATCTTCCAGCACCCCATCGTTGGTGAGCTCCTCAACTGGGGCGAGAAGAGCAGAGTCGAGCGAATCCAGGGAAACAGGGGTGTCGGGCTGCAGTGCGCGGAGCCGGACCAGCCGCAACAGGGCGCGCTGCCGAAGCCGCGCCTTGCCCCCCTGCGAGTCGAAACCGCCGCGAGACCACCACCGCGACATCAACTCAATCTCGGACTGCGGCGTCGTTCCGGTTGCGAGGTCAGGAACCTCGAGAACCTTCGCGAAGAATGGCCTACGTACAAGCGCGCGGACGGGCTCCGGACCGAACAGCAGCGCGCGTAGAGCTGGCCTCGCCACAGCCAGCGTCTCGGCATCTTGGTCGTCGAGTGTCCCGACTTCGACCGACGCCATCCGGCCACCGTCGAAGAGGCGTGGCAGCCACGTCCGAACCGGTTCGACACCAGAATCCCTGAGCGTCGCCAGTAAGCGCCAGCCTGAGAGCTCAGAGTGGGCTTCCAGCGCTTCGATGATATCAACCACTATGCCGCGTTGCGCCGGGTCGACGCGGTCGAGGCCGTCGATAAACAGCGTGGGGGTGCCCACCGCCGCGATCTCACGTAGCAGTGGGACCGGGTCGTGCTGCGTCAGGCCGATCGCGGTCGCGTATTGCGCCCAGCTTCCGCCGGTCAAGCGGTCGGCCTTGAGGAGCAACGCTGGACCGCGGGATAGCGCCGCCTCGACTTCACGGCGCAGCATCACAGACTTTCCGCAACCAGGCAGTCCGCGGAGCGCGACCAGCTGATTACCCGCGAGCGCCGCCGACACCTTCGTTCGTAAACTCTCGCGCTCGAGCGTCACCTTGCCGATCCGGTCGATGATGCTGGCCGCGGCGAGCTTGACTTCGGCCCTTAGGGCGTCGAGGTCGGCGGCCAGCCACTGGTCCTCGGAGAGCCTGAACCATGGCGCGATTTCGAGCCTCAGGCTGCCGCGGCTCCAGGACCGTGCGGCACCAGCACCTCGCCGGGCCAGGACCCGCAGCCGATCGGAAAGTGCGCCAGCCTGCTCCGCCTGCCCAGGCGCGAGCGCCTGCTCAAGAAGCGCAACCGTTGTTGCATCGTCGGTCGCCCCCTCATGAAGTGCGTCGAACCGTATTAGCACGAAGTGGCGGAGGAGTTCGCAGACGTCCTCGACGGCGGCGGGCTTCCCTAAGTCCGCTGTGATCCTCTGCAGATCCTCCAGTATGGCGCGATGTTCCTTCGAGGCGCTCCCGCCGCGGCCAAACCTCAGCGCAAAGTCGGCCGGCGTGTCGCTAGCCGCAGCGAATTCAGCAAGCGCCACCAAGTCGCGCGACTTGCCAACGGCGGTCGACGGTCCGACCACCGCTCCTACCCTGTCTATCCCATTGCGGAAGTCGGACTTATCGATGGTCGCCCAGCTGTCGCGCACGATGTCGCGGAAGTCAGTATTCGTCTTTGCCGCGCTGATTGTGATCTCGCGCTTCACCTGAAGGCTCAGGCGCGCCACCGACGCGTCGGGCGCCTCGCCGTCGACGACGATGTCGTCGAGCGGCTCGCCTGCGTCCCGCTGCTCGAGCGCGACGCGGACCACCCGCCGGCCCGGCAGGCCAGACGCGTTCGAACCGACCAGCAGCGAGGCCAAATAGCGAGCCGCGACTTGATCGGCGTAGGTGAAACCGGCACCGCCGGCGAGCTCGGGCGATTGCGTCATTCAGAGACAACTGCCATTGCTTAGCAATATGAACAAGCTCTCTGTCGTCAAAGAGCGCTCCAATTTGGCTGGCCCTTGACCATTTTTTGCGGGCGACCCGATCAGAACTTACGTCTGCATGCGGGATCAACGACGAGACTTACGAATGACCGAACATTCGGCGCGTATCTGATGAACCGGATCATCGGGAAGTAGGTCCGCCTTCAAGTTCTACGCCTCGAATGGGGGCTTGCCGGTTAGCCCATCACTGCGTCAGCTGATCGACTTGGCCGCTGCCGCTCGGGGCTGCTTAGCAAATCAAGCAAGGCAGGTGCGTCCCCTGAGCTTCGATCTCCAATAGCAGGGGCGCTAAAGGCCCGGCTTCATATCTCTTGGCCTCTACCAGCTTGCGAACGATCTTTTCTCGCCTTTCGTCGCGCCGCTTTTCGTCGCGCTCGCCACGCGTGGGCACCAGCGCCCTAAGGCGGGGCGGCAATTGCGAGCCCGGCGAGAACATCCCACGACGGTGACCAAGGTCAGGGCGCAACACAAGCAAGGCGCATTCAATCGATAGCCGCCATTTCCTTTTCCGATCTGTCGCGCTGTGGAGCAGTGTCGCAAAGGCGAATAATTTCACTGGATCGATACCAGCCGAGCCCATCCAATCAGCCCTTGCCCGTTCGACCGACTTCTTCTTATTCGTTCGATTTGTCCGCGCTGTCTCTGACTTCCCTTGATCCGCCAAGTCCTTAGCCAGCTGCAGCAGAGCCGGGCCGTCTCCTGCGAGCAGCGCAGCTTCGGTGCGCTGCAGTATGGAGGCAATGTAGGCGCGGTCAAGCATGGTTGCTGGCACTCCGGAGCTTCGGACGAACTCTAGTAGACGAATTATTCGGAGATGCACTAAATAATTGAATTACTACATTTTGTAGGAACTCCTCCCGCACTGCAGAAAATTAGTGCGGGCGCCCGATAATGGAAATCGCGGCGATGCGCGAGGTGGGGCCGGGGGGTGGGGTGCCGCCCGGCGAGGCAGGCTGGGGGGCGATCCGCCCTCTCCTGCCCGGCTGGCCGGGTGTCGGTTGGCGAGTGACCTATGCATTGCCAAGCCGGGCTTGCACGCGGCTGGGGCCTGGGGAGGAAGGTTGAGCAATGCCCTGAAAATAAATTTGAGCCCAAGCATCGGATCCAATCAGACAGATCGGACACTTACCTGGCTGGTTCGGGCCATTTGCTCGTTTGGGTTTGATCCGTCCGATTTGCTGGCCGCAATCCCGGACAGAGCGGGATTTACAACCAATTGGAACGCTGCGCTCTTTAGGCCAGTCAACTACAAAGGAGCCAAGCCGTGTCAGGTGTCATTATCGCATTTCCCACCCTGCAAGAGCGTGACGACCGGGAGTTTCGCCGCAAGGGGACGTCCTCATACATTCGGGCCATCGACGATGCCGAGGCGCTGTGGCGCACGTTGGCATGCGATGATCGTCCGGCAGACTTCGCGGCTCGGCTGGACGGCCTGGCGGGGCAAGTCGGGCAACTCGAGGCCGACCGTCCCGAAGTCGCAGGAGACTTGATTGCGCTTGGAGGCGTGATGGTGGAGCTACGGATTGCGCCTAGGCTGCTTGCGGCGATGGCTGTTTGTCGGGCTAATTGAGGGGGGATTGTCAGGGATTGGCGGTTCGCGATTCCGCACCCTGTTTTTCATGCATTTTTCATGGGAAGTGGAATGGGAGCCATCTTTTCCGACCTAAGTCATTGAAAAGATGGTGGGCGCGACAGGGATTGAACCTGTGACCCCACCCGTGTGAAGGGTGTGCTCTACCGCTGAGCTACGCGCCCATTCCCCCAAAGGCCGCAAGGGCCGTTCGGATAATGCGATGGGCGCCATTAGAGCCCCTCGCGCGAATTGACAAGGGCTGAAAGCTGGGTAGTGCGCGCAGCATGACCGAAGAAACCAAATCCGGCTCCCCCAAGAGCTCAGACGTGCCGCCCGACCGCATCGCGATCAGCCCGCGCAGCGAATATTTCGATGAAGACAAGCTGATGCGCGGCATAGGCATCCGCTTCAAGGGTACGGTCCGCACCAATATCGAGGAATACTGCATTTCCGAAGGCTGGGTGCGGGTCCAGGCCGGCAAGACCATGGACCGCCACGGCCAGCCGCTGACGCTCAAGCTCAACGGCCCGGTTGAGGCATGGTACGAAGATCTGGGCGAAGACGCCCCGGTGGCGAAGGCTTAGGCCTCAATCCTCCCCGGAACGGGGAGGGGGACCATGCGCAGCATGGTGGAGGGGTACGAGCGAGTGATCGCGACCTTTCCGGCCAGCTTGGGACCACTTGCCCGTACCCCTCCACCATCCTCTGCGAGGATGGTCCCCCTCCCCGTGCCGGGGAGGATTACCAGCCCGTCTTCTTCTTGATCAGGTCCGCAATCGGATCCTTGCCCGGTTTCGTCGGCTTGGCTGCTTTCTCTGCCTTCGCAGGCTTCCCCGGCTTCCCTGCCTTGGGCGCGTCTGGCCAGGGGAGCAGCGGCTGGCGGGTCAGTTTCTCGGCCTTGGCGGGCTTCCCCGGATAGATGAACCCGCTGACCGGCCAGTGCGAGCCGCCCAGTGCCTGGATCGGCGCGTACCAGATCCGCACCGCGCTCCAGTCACCCGCTTCGGAGACGTCGACCACTTTGACATTGTCCTCGATCTGGCCGCGGCGGCCACCTATCGGGCTCCAGTTCGAATGGCGGATCAGGATCGTGCGCGAATCGATGATCTTGCTGACGGCGGCGACATGGCCCAGCCGGGAATTGCCGTGCGGCTTCAGCGCCATCACCGCGCCAACCTTGGGAGTGAACCCGCGCGAATAGCGGCCCTCGGCCTGATTCCACCAGGTCCAGGCATCGCCGCGGATCTGGATGCCGGTCAGCTGGCGGGCATAGGGCACGCATTGCAGGTAAGGCGGCAGGTTCGCGGCTCCGCCGCCGGTTACCGCGCTGTCGTCAGTATTTATCTCGATTCGGGCATTCACCGGCATTGCCAGAATGCTCGCCGCCGCGCCCGCCACCGTGAGAATCCGCTTGATCATGGTCCCTGCACATAGGGATAGGTGGTTAGGGCGAGGCTGCGCAGTTTGGTTAACAGCGCGGCAACCATTTGCCGTGCGCCTTGCAAAAAATTGCCGCTCGGCGCACAGGCGCGCTCATGGCGCTTCCCCCAAAACTCCCGCAGGTCATCATTATCGGTCGCCCCAATGTCGGCAAGTCCACGCTGTGGAACCGGTTGGTGGGCAAGAAACTGGCGCTGGTCGATGACCAGCCCGGGGTGACCCGCGACCGCCGTTTTGGCGAGGCGCACCTGTTGGGGCTCGATTTCCAGATCGTTGATACCGCCGGGTGGGAGGACGAAGATCCTGGCAGCCTGCCCGGGCGGATGCGCCAGCAGACCGAAGCTTCGCTGGTTGGCGCAGACGTCGCGCTGTTCGTGATCGATTCGCGCGCGGGCCTCACTCCGCTCGATGAAGAGATCGGCCGTTACTTGCGCGAATCGAGCGTTCCGGTGGTGCTGATCGCCAACAAGGCTGAAGGCAAGTCAGGTGATCACGGGATCTACGAAAGCTTCGCGCTGGGGCTGGGCGAACCGATTCCGTTTTCCGCAGAACATGGCACCGGCATGGCCGACCTGTTCGAATCGCTGCTGCCGCTGCTCGAAGGCAAGCAGCCCGAAGCGGAAGAGTTTGAACCGTTCGACGAAGAAGACGAAGAGGCGCTGAATGCGGCGCCGCTCAAGCTGGCGATCGTCGGACGCCCCAATGCCGGCAAGTCGACGCTGATCAACGCCCTGCTGAAGGAAGACCGGCTGCTGACCGGACCCGAAGCCGGGATCACCCGCGATTCGATTGCGATCGATTGGGAATGGACCGATCCCGACAACGGTGAGGTGCGCCCCGTGCGGCTGATCGACACTGCGGGCATGCGCAAGAAGGCGCAAGTCACCGACAAGCTGGAAAAGATGGCAGTGGCCGACGCCCGCCACGCGGTCGATTTCGCCGAAGTGGTGGTCCTGCTGCTCGACGCGACGCGCGGGCTAGAGCACCAGGACCTCAAGATCGCCTCGATGGTGCTCGAAGAAGGCCGGGCCCTGATCATCGCGATCAACAAGTGGGACGTCGCGGGCAAAGACGCTGAGGAAGATGCCTCGACCCTGTTCAACGGGATCAAGACCGCGCTGGAAGATGGCCTCAGCCAGGTTAAAGGCCTGCCGGTGCTGACCGTATCGGCACGGACTGGCAAAGGGCTCGATACACTGATCAAGGTCGGCTTCGAAATCCGCGCGGCCTGGTCAAAACGGGTGCCGACCGGCCTGCTCAACCGCTGGTTTGAAGAAGCGCTGGAAAAGAACCCGCCGCCCGCGCCCGGCGGCAAGCGGATCAAGCTGCGCTATATCACCCAGGCCAAGACCCGCCCGCCCGGCTTCGTGCTGTTCGGGACCCGGCTGGATGACCTGCCGACCAGCTATCAACGCTATCTGGTCAACTCGCTGCGCCGCGACCTGGGCTTTGATGCAGTGCCGGTGCGGCTGACCCTGCGCAGCCCGAAGAACCCGTTCAAGAGCTGAAACCGGTTCGGGCTGGATGCAACAAAAAGCCCTTCCCCGGTGGGGAAGGGTTGGGATGGGGGTTCTACCTCTCGGGCGTGGAGCCCCCACCCCCAACCCCTCCCCGCCGGGGAGGGGGGAATCTCCTGCACCGGTTAAGGGGCGCTTGTTCGCCGACCCAGCAAAAAGGGGCGCAGCTTTCGCCGCGCCCCCTTTGTTGGCCGTGAAGGCCCGGATCAGAACATCAGCCGGATGCCTGCGACCACACCGTGGCTGGTGTAATCGTCGCGGTAAGAACCCTGGTAGGCCAGGAACAGCCCGCCTTCGTCGTCCGAAACCCAGTTGAGCCCGGCATCGACGTCGAACTGCGTCTTGGCCGCGCCGCGCCCGGTGACCGTGAAGGTCGAGGTCGGGATGTCGACAAAGGCTGCGGTCACGCCATTGCTGGGCCCGGTACCGATCATGCTGCGGTAGGTGCCCTTGACGTAGGGCCGCCACTTGCCCTCGCTGCGGGTCAGCGTGGCGCCGGCCAGGAGGTCGGTACGGTCGGCATTGATCTTGCCCACGATCAGGTTGGCTGCGCCAGCGCCGGTTTCAGTGAAACCGTCAATCGAGCCCTTGTTGTATTCAACCCCAACGAAGGGCCGGAACGTGATCGGACCGGCATCGAGATCGGCCCCGATCCGCCCGCTGGCGGTCAGCAGCTTGCTTTTCGAATTGGCCGCAGCGACGCGCACGGCGGTGCCCGCCGTGCTGGTCTTGGTCGCCTTCAGCTTACCGAACTGGTAATCAACGATTGCGCTGACGAACAGCGGACCCATCGAATACTTGGCATAGGCACCCAGCTGATAGGCGCTGTCGCTGCCTTGCATCGTGCCCGGGCCATATTTCAGCGTGCCCTTCGAATAGCCCGCGGTCAGGCCGATCAGGTAGTTCGGGCTGGAGAAGTCATAGCCGCCGGCAAAGTTGAAGCCGGTGACCTTGGTCTTGTCGGTCCCGGTGACGTTGCCGCCCAGCGCACGCATCCCGAAGTTCAGCCACCAGCCCTTCTGGGCCTGATCACTGTTGTGATCGTACATGCGGGCCGAAACTTGCCGCTGGAACAGGCTGGCATGGTCACGCATCGAATTGGCATAGGCCAGGTAGCCCGCCGGGCTGACCGAATCGAAGAAGGTCTGGGCCTGGGCCGCGGTCAGGATATCGACCGAGCCGACCAGCGCGGCGGAATCGGTGGTCAGGTGCGTGTCGGCATAGGCGACCAGCGGCTGGAAGCCTGCGGCAACCGCCAGCTGGTTGGGCGTCGCGCCCGAACCCAGCCCGGCGGCATAGGTGGTGGTACGGTCAACCCGCAGCTGGAAGGCTTGCTGGGCGCCCGCGAGGGTAACGATCCCGACCGGCGTGAAGGTAATGAAGGTCAGAACGTTGCCGGTGATCGCGCTGAAGCTGCCGGTTACGCCCTGATCGCCGACCACCACGTTGTAGAGCGTGTTGGTGGGGTAATAGGCATTGGTCACGGTCAGCGCCAGGGTGCCGCCAAGCGTTGCCGTGCCGCTAGCGCGAACCTGGCTGTAGGTGCCCCCGGCAACCGGTCCGGTGGTGGTCTGCGGGCCGACCATGATACCAAGCGTGCCAGCGCCGGTCTGCACGAAATTGCCATTGATGTTCAGCAAGGGGCGAACGTTGCCGCTACCCACATTGAGGCGATTGGAGTTGGTGAACGAGGTTCCGGCCGAAGTGAACTGGGCAATCACCGAAGCACCGGTCAGCGTCATCGTCCCGGCATTGTTCACGGTCGTCGCATCACCGGTGTTGATCGTTCCGGTGAAGATCCCGGCTGCGGTATTCTGGATGTTGACCGTGCCAGTGGCGGCGGTCTGGGTGATCGAGCCGCTGAACTTGCCGGCATTGGTCAGGTTGAGATTGCCGGTTGCCGCTACGTTGCCCGAAAAGCCGAAAGCGGTGTTGTTGTTGGTGAAAGTTGAGACATTGGCCCCGATGCTGGGTCCGAACACCACATTGCCGGTCACCGCGGCGGGCGCGCTGGCATTGTTGATGAACGTGCCGCCGACCCCGAAGCGGGCGACGTTGAAGCCTGCCGCAGCGCTGAGCGTGCCGTTGTTGGTCAGGGTCGAGAAATCGCCCAGCACCACGCCTTCCGATCCGGCGGTGGTTCCAGCCTGGACCAGCGAGGCCCCGGTGGCGTTGGTGACGGTGCTGTTCGCTCCGACAGTCAGGGCGGCGGTGCCGGCCGCGCCGTTGAAGGTGCCCGAATTGACGACGGTTGCCGAGCTGCCGATGGTCATCGGCCCGGTTACGGTGCCGCCCGCCTGGGCATCGACCGAAACGCCCGAACTGCCATTGGCATAGGGGCCGGAGGTTCCGGTGCAGGTCACCACCAGACCAACCGCAGTGCAGGTGGCCATGGCCGGCGAGGCGACGGCCGCCAGGCCGACTGCCAGCGCGCCGGCAAGCGGCCGCATTGAAAGGTTGATCTTGCGCGAAATAGGAGTCTTGGAGATGGTCATTAGGGGGCCCTTTTTGCTCCGGGTCTGATCCGTGCCCGGGCCTTAATCGCAGATGAATAATGGCGCAATCAATGCTTGCGTATAGGCAGCATTCTCCATTCGGTCAGGCTGCGCCACAGCCATTCGAGCGGCCCCTGGCGGTAGCGTGCCAGCCAGGGCTTGCTCCAGGCCAGCATCAGCGCCCAGCCCAGGAAGACGAACTGCCACAAGGCGGCGGCCCCGTATTGCCCGAACAGGCCCAGTCCCCAGCCATAGAAGATCGCGCACATGACCACTGTGGTGCCCAGATAGTTCGAAAAGGCCATGCGCCCGGCGGCTTCCAGCCGCTGCCCCAGCCACGTTGCCAGCAGGCGCGGAGTGGCTAGCACCAGCAATGCGGCATAGCCCAGCGCGGCCAGCAGGTGCGGAATACTCAGCAGATAGCTGATCGCCATCTGCATCGCCAATTCGGGATAGCCGCGCGGATGCGCCCAGGCGGTGAAGCCCAGCGTGCCGATCAGTCCTAGCCCGGTTGCCCCCACAGCCAACGCCATCAGCTTGCGCCTCGGCCATTCACCGGCAAAGAAGCCGCTGCCAAGCAGCGCCATCCCGATCATGACATAGGTCAGGGTTTCTCCCCAGATCGTGGCAAGCAGCGCCAGCGGATAGGCGGGATGGGCGGACTGGCGGGCCGCAACTTCGTTTGTGTAAGACCCTAAGGTGTTGACCGTGTCGGCCTGGTCTGCCCGGCGCTTTTCGGCGACGATCACGGCATAGTCCCGGCGTTCCTGCACGCTGGCAGTGCCTTCGGCGACGCGTTGTTCCTGCAGGACGCTTGGTGCCCAGTTGGCAATGCCCCAGATCTGCCAGACCAGGAACACCGGCAGCGCCAGCCCCAGCAGTTGCCCCGGCGAGGTGTTGCGCATGTACAGCGCGCCCAGCCCGATACAGGCATAGATGAACAGCACGTCGCCATCCCACAGCAGCGCGAAATGGAGCCAGCCGATCAATGCCAGCCACCACAGCCGGCGGACCTGAAGGCCAGCGCCGTCGCGGCCTTGCTCTTCGCGGCGCTGGATAAACAGCAGCATGCTGGCCCCGAACAGGATCGAGAACAGCGCGCGCATCTTGCCTTCGAAGAACAGCAGATTGAACGCGAAAGCCCAGTTGTCGGCCGCGCTGCCCGGAGCGGGCAGGTTGGGGGAGTAGCTGGTCGATGACGGTGCGGCGAAACTGGTAATGTTGACCGCCAGGATGCCCAGCACGGCCACCCCGCGGATCAGGTCAAGCGTGCGGATCCGGTCAGGGGCGTCGGCGTTCACGCCTCAGCCGGGCACGGCAACGCAGGTAAAGCCCGCCGCTTTCAGCCGGGCGCAAGCAGCCTGCGCGCCCGCCTGGCTGTAGTTCCCGGCTTGCAGCTTGGTCACCGCGCCAGCCTTGACGTTGAGCCGCGGGTGCCCGGCCAGTTCCGGGCGGCCTTTGACCCTGGCCCACAGCGCGTCGGCATTGGCCGCAACCCCGAAAGCGCCCAGCTGGATCCGCCACGATCCGCCAGCAGCGGGCATCGGTGCGGGAGCAGGCGGCGGGGCGGGACGCGGCGGCTGAGCGGCAACCGGGCGCGGTGCGGGTGGGGTCACGCCCGGCGCCGGGCCCTGGTGCACGCGCACCGGGCTGGCCCCTGCCTGGCGGATGCGCGTGTCCTCGGCGCTGTCGTTGGGGCGGGTCAAGACCGGGAACGCCCCTTGCGCCGACTGGGCCGCGCCCTGGGCCGAAGCTACGGTTGGCCCCCTGACCGGGGCGGGAACGGGACCAGGCACCTGGCTGCCCAGATCGACTGCGGCGAGCTGGCGTGCGCGGGTGGCGTCGGCCTGGCTGGCGAGCTCTGCGGCCAGCTGCACGCCTTGCTGGCGCTGCTCATAAGGGATGTGCTGGTCCATCTGGGCCATCGCGCCGGCCGCTTGGGGCAAGCCCTGCTGCTGCGCCAGAGTGACCAGCGCATAGGCCCGGACCCAGTCCTTGGGCACCAGCTCGCCATTGAAATGCATCACGCCCAAAAGGTACAGCGCGCGCGGATCGCCGCGATCGGCGGCGGCGCGGATATAGGGCAGGCCGCGCTGGCGATCACCGCGCTGGAACAGCAGCAGCCCATAGTTGTCGCCCGCCTGCAGATGGCCCATGGCGGCTGCCTGGGCGAACAGCTGTTCGGCCTTGATCAGGTCTTGCTTGACGCCTTTGCCCAGCTTGTAAGCCTGGCCCAGGTTGAACAGTGCGTCGGCATCGCCCTTGGCGGCTTGCGCCTGCCATTCCTTGACCGCGCCGGCATAGTCGCCCTTGGTCCAGGCATCGACTCCGGCCTTGGTATCGGCTTGTGCGGGGGCGGAAAGAATCACTCCGGCACCCAGCGCCAGTGCGGCGATCAAATAATTGCGGCCCATTGAAAAATTCCTGTCCCCACGCAGGCGGATTAAGCCAGGGCGGCGCCAAAGCAGCCCGCGCCAGACCCGCCAGCGGTCTGCAATGCTTAACTGACATAGTAAATGGCACGTTAGCAATGGATTAATGCACCCACTGACCTCGCCTCAGGCCGCAGCCCAGCGTGGGCGTTAACTCAAAATTAGGAACGATCTGCGATCCCCCACGGCAAGTCCAATTGGGCTCCTGCTTTTGTTTAGGGGGAATTGCATTGCGCGTACTGGCATTGGCATCACAGAAGGGCGGATCGGGCAAGACTACCTTGTCCGGGCACCTGGCCGTGCAGGCCCAGCGCGCTGGCGCTGGTCCGGTCGTGTTGATCGACATTGACCCCCAGGGTTCACTGGCCGATTGGTGGAATGAGCGCGAGGATGAATTCCCCGCTTTCGCACAAACCACTGTCGCGCGGCTTGCCGCTGACCTTGCGGTGCTGCGTCAGCAGGGCTTCCGCCTGGCCGTCATCGATACCCCGCCTGCGATCACCATGGCGATCCAGTCGGTTATCGCGGTCGCCGAACTGATTGTTGTCCCCACCCGTCCCAGCCCGCACGATCTGCGCGCCGTCGGCGCCACGGTCGACCTGTGCGAGCGCGCAGGCAAGCCGCTGATCTTCGTGGTCAATGCTGCCACGCCCAAGGCCAAGATCACTTCGGAAGCTGCTGTTGCCCTTTCGCAGCATGGCACCGTTGCCCCGATTACGCTGCACCACCGCACGGATTTCGCGGCCTCGATGATCGACGGGCGCACGGTGATGGAAGTCGATCCCAATGGCCGCAGCGCCGCCGAAGTTGTCGCGCTGTGGAACTACATTTCCGACCGGCTGGAAAAGAACTTCCGCCGCACCGTGTTTGCCGCGCCGACCGCAGTGTCCTCGATCCAGGGCGTGCATCGCTCGGCCGGAGGCTTCGGCCGCCGGGTCGCCGGTTCTTAAGGGAGCCGCGCGGGCATGGCCGATCCCAAACCATTCGCGTCGCTCAATCCCGCGCTGCTGGCGCGCAAGGGCGGTGCCAAGCCGGCCATGCGCTCGCAGGCCAGCGCGGTGATGGTCAGCCAAGAAGACCTCGGCTGGAACGACATGGGCTACGAGCCCCACGAGGCCGAAATTGTCCCGATCAACGGCGAGTCGCACGGCCAGCTTGGCGTTCCCGAAGTGGTTCGCCAGCAGCGCGCAATTGCCCGCCAGGTTGCCAGCGAGCGCCGCTCGGCTTTGGCCGACGGCCGCCGCGCGGCCTTTACGCTGCGGGTCGATGCCGAACGCCACCTCAAGCTGCGGCTGGCCTGCACCGTCAAAGGTCGCAGCGCCCAGCAACTGGTGACCCAGGCGCTCGACCAACTGCTCGATAGCCTGCCCGATATTTCCGACCTGGCCGCTCAGGTGGCCAAACGTCGCAATTAAGTTTTTGAGAGGAAGGGAGTTTTCCCATGAATAGCAAGCGCATCACTCGCTCTGTCCTGCCCATCGGGGTCGCTGGCGCCATCGCCATCGCTCTGGCCGCAGGCGCGGGGGTCAGCACCGGGGCCGTGGCCAAGAACACCCCCGACAAGACCGCCGCCGAAGCGCAGAAGGCGCTGGCCAAGGGCGATGCCGAAAAGGCGATCGTGCTGGCTGAAGGCATCGTTGCGGCCAATCCGCGCGAAGCCAGCTATCGTGCGCTGCTGGGCCAGGCCTACCTGCGCGCCGGACGCTTCACTTCGGCGGTCACCACGTTCAACGATGCGATGAAGCTGGGTGACAATTCGAGCAAGACCGCGCTGTCGCTCTCGCTGGCCTATGTCGGTGCGGGCCGCAATGCCGAGGCCGTCGGGATCCTCAACGACTGGCGCGATGCCATTCCCGCGTCCGACCTGGGCCTCGCCTATGCGCTGGCCGGGGAAACCGGGCGCGGCACCGCGATCCTGACCGATGCGCTGCGTTCGGGCGACAAGTCGCCCAAGCTGCGCCAGAACCTGGCCTATGCCTTCGCGCTCGACGGGCGCTGGCGCGAAGCCCGGCTGATGGCCGCGCAGGACGTCCCCGCCGACCAACTCGATGCGCGTCTTTCGACCTGGGCCGCTCAGGCCAAGCCTGAAGATTCGAAGCAGCGGGTCGCGGGCCTCCTGAAGGTCCCGATGCGCGCCGATCCGGGCCAGCCGACTGCCTTGGCGCTCAATGCCAATGGCGATCAGGTTCAGCTTGCCGCCGAAGTCGGCGCCGCGCGCAACCCGGTTCCGGCCGGTGAATTGCCCGCGACCGGCGAAAGCGCCACTGCGCTGGCGCAGTACCGTCCGGTCGATGCTCCGGCTGCGCCCGAAGCAACGCCCGAGGCATTTTCTTCGCAGTTTGCCAATGTCGAAATGGTCCAGCCGCTTCCTGCCGTTTCGCCTGAAGCCGCTCCGGTGGCCAAGCCGCGCCCGGTTCGCGTCGCCGCTGCGGTTGTTCCGGCCAAGCCCAAGGCGGTTGCGCACCGTCCGGGTCTGCGTCCGCGTCAGGCCAGCGTTCGCGTGGCCGGCAAGGGCAGCAGCCATGCCGTCCAGCTCGGCTCGTTCGGCAGCGAGCAGGGCGCTCGCCGCGCCTGGGGCTATTACGCCAAGAAGAATCCCGAACTGCGCAATTTCAAAATGGCGATCAGCCAGGCCACGGTGAAGGGCAAGCGTTACTGGCGCGTTGCCGCAGCCGGCCTCGATGGCCGCGGTGCGGGTGGCCTGTGCTCGGCAGTCAAGAGCCGCGGCGGGGTCTGCTTCGCCTATTCGGTCAGCCCGGCGCGCGGCGGCCAGATGATGGCCCAGGCCAAGGTCAAGGCCAGCCCCAAGCTGGCGTTCAAGCCCAAGGCCGCTCCGGTCGTCAAGGGTCCTGCCGGTCCTTCGAACACCCGCAAGAAATAAGCGAAAACGACCCCATAACGGGCCCATAACGGGATCGCAGCCCCTCCCCATTGCGGGAGGGGTTTTGCGTTTGGGCGTCGCTAATCCGCGATCAGCATGCCGCCTTTGAATAGCGCCAGCACGCGGCCTTCGACGCCCTGCTTGTCAAACGGGGTATTGCCCGCAGTGGCCGCCATCATGTCGGAATCGACCACCCAGGGCTTGGCCGGGTCAATCAAGGCAACGTCGGCTTCAAGCCCTTCCTCAATCCGGCCTGCCTTGACCCCAAGCAGTGCGGCGGGGTTGGCGGCCAGCAGTTCGAAAGCGCGCGGCAGGTCAATCACGCCGTCGCGGACCAAGCCCAGCGTTAGCGGCAGCAGCGTTTCGGCCCCGGCCATGCCCGGTTCGGCATCCGCGAAGGGCAGCCGCTTGTCCTCGGGTCCGCGCGGATCGTGGCCGGATGAGATCACGTCGATGGTTCCGTCGCTCAGTCCGGCCAGCACAGCTTGCCGGTCAGCCTCGCTGCGCAGCGGCGGGGAGAGGCGGGTGAAGGTCCGGAAATCGCCGATCGCGGTGTCGGACAGCATGAAATGCGCCGGTGTCACCCCGGCGGTCACCTTGATCCCGCGCGCCTTGGCGGCGCGGACCAGCGCGAGGCCCTTGGTTGTTGTCACCTGACGGAAGTGAATCCGCGCGCCGGTCAGTTCGGCCAGCGCCAGATCGCGGGCAATTGCCAGCGCCTCG
>Ga0073920_1000042_pt1 | contig 25022 bp, 29 predicted proteins | sample GWRWT4_2Sept14_2_FD_70953 | JGI IMG/M metagenome (GOLD analysis project Ga0073920, IMG submission 70953) | Sand microcosm microbial communities from a hyporheic zone in Columbia River, Washington, USA - GW-RW T4_23-Sept-14 | ecosystem: Engineered > Artificial ecosystem > Sand microcosm >...
TGCTGGATCAGGCTTTCGCCCATTGTCCAATATTCCCCACTGCTGCCTCCCGTAGGAGTCTGGGCCGTGTCTCAGTCCCAGTGTGGCTGATCATCCTCTCAGACCAGCTAAGGATCGTCGGCTTGGTGAGCCTTTACCTCACCAACTACCTAATCCTACGCGGGCTCATCCTTTGCCGATAAATCTTTGGTCTTTCGACATCATCCGGTATTAGCAGTCATTTCTAACTGTTATTCCGAAGCAAAGGGCAGATTCCCACGTGTTACGCACCCGTGCGCCACTAGACCCGAAGGTCTCGTTCGACTTGCATGTGTTAGGCATGCCGCCAGCGTTCGTTCTGAGCCAGGATCAAACTCTCAAGTTTGTGTCACGATAATCACGGCACGGGTAAACCCGCTGACCGCAATATCGAACTTCAGGAGCCGATACCTGCACTTGTCAAACGTAATGGATACGAAGGACATATGAGGTAACGACTTAAACAACCCATACACGGAGCCTGAAGCTCCCCGGATGGGGCGCCGTCGCCCACATGTCCCTTCATCTAAACCAACAATGTCAAAGAGCCGCCAACCTGCCGTTTTACCGACAAAATCAGGCGGACAACGTTCGTACCCCGCTTTTTAATTCGGGGGACTTGTTGTCCGTCTATGTTGGCGACCGGGGCGGTGGACCGTTTGAAGCGGCGTTCCCGTCCGGTGAACGGGCCTCTAAGGCTGGCCTTTGATTCGGTCAACGCCTTTTTGCAATTTTATTTCACTGCTTGGAAAAACCGCAGAAATCTGCGGGTGACGCGACGCTTTCGGAGCCCCTGGCGGTCGAATCATTGCAGATCTGGGTAACTTTTTGCGCCTCCAGGCCGGAATCGGGGCCACGAATCCGGCCGTAAGCCGTTGATTAACGCCCCGCGCCTAGAAGCCGGGCATGGCCGAATCTGTTGCAGCCCCCGATTCCCCCCCAGCCGCGCCGCGCGTAGCCGTGATCGTGCCTGCCTATGGCGTGGCGCACCTGGTTGGCGAGGCACTGGCCTCGGTCCAGGCGCAGACCTTCAGCGACTGGGAATGCATTGTCATCGATGACGGCGCGCCGGATGATGTGGCCGGCGCGGTTGCCCCCTTTCTGTCCGATCCGCGCATCCGCTTCCGCAAGACCGACAACGGCGGTGTCTCGGTCGCGCGCAACCGGGCGATTGCCAGCTGCACGGCCCCGCTGCTGACCCTGCTTGATGGCGACGATCTGCTGCGGCCTGATTACCTGGCGACGCTGGTCCCGGTGGTGGAGGCTGATCCCGGCATCGCTATTGCCACCTGCAACGCCCGCATCTTTGGCGCGGTGGCCAGCGAGCGGTTCTGCTTCGATGGCCCGCAGCCAGAGGGCATCCTGGGCAATGCGCTCGATCGCAGCTTCGGCATCTATATCGGCAGCACCTTTCGCCGCACCGACTGGGAGCGCGCGGGCGGGTTCGATCCGGCTTTCGGGGTCTGCGAGGATTTCGAGATGTGGATCCGCCTGCTGATGCTGGGCGGGCGCGCGCACTATGTCGATACGGTGCTGGGCGAATATCGCGTCCGGGCCGGCTCGGCCTCGGCTGATGCCGCGCGGATGCTGCTCGGTAATCTAAAGGTCTATGAAAAGGCCGCGCGCACGCTGCCGCCGGAAGCGCCTGAGCAGGCGCTGCTGGCCGAACTGATCGAGACAACGCGCGAGGCCATCGCCTTTGAACACGCGATCGACCGCGTGGTCGATGGCGATACGCGTGGCGGCCTGGCCGACCTGGCCGGGCTGCGGCAGCAGGTCGCCGGGCCGGTCTGGCGCGCTTCGTTCGTCTTGTGGCGATTGGCCCCGGCCCTCGCCCGGCCGATGCTGCGCTGGCGCCGCCACCGCCACAGCCGCGGTTATGAGCCCAAGGGCCTGGCCCGCCTGTTCCAGCGGAGCGCGGCATGACCGCGACGACTGCTGAGCCCGAAAACCTGCGCGATCAGGTCCGCAAGGCGGTGATCTGGCGCTCCGGCACCCAGATCGTCAGCCAGCTGATTGCCTGGGCCTCGACCTTCCTGGTCATCCGGATCCTATCGCCCAGCGACTATGGCCTCTATGCCATGACCAGCGTCGTGCTGGTGCTGCTGGGGCTGCTCAATGGCTATTCGTTCGCCAACGCGGTGATCCAGGATCGCAGCGCCGGCAAGGAGCAGCTGCGCCAGCTGTTCGGCCTGCTGATCGTGGTCAATGGTGTGCTGGCCCTGGCCCAGGTCCTGACTGCGCCGCTGGTCGCCGCCTATTTCCACCAACCACAGGTGACGGACCTGCTGCGGGTCCAGGCGCTGATCTATCTGACCAACCCGTTCCTCTCGCTGGGCTATGCTGTGCTGGCGCGCGAGATGGATTTCCGCAAGCAGGCGCAGGTCAACATGGCGTCGGCGCTGATCGGCGCGCTGGTCGCGCTGGCCGGCGCCTTGGGTGGGCTTGGGGTCTGGACGCTGGTCGCTGCCCCGCTTGCCACCTTTGTTAGCCGCGCCTTTGGCATGGTGGCCGTGGCCAAAGCCTGGATGTGGCCCAGCTTCGATTTCCGCAGCGCCCGCACGATGGCGACCTATGGCGGCGTGGTTATGGCCGGGCAGATCTTCTGGTTCATCCAGGCCCAGGCCGACATCGTGATCGCCGGCCGCGTGCTGAGCGCGGCCGAGCTGGGCTATTACACGACCGCGCTGTTCCTGGCGCAGCTGTTCGTCAACAAGGTGGTCCCGCCGCTCAACGAAGTGGCGTTTTCGGCCTATGCCCGGATCCAGGACGATCCAACGGCCGTGGCGCAAGGCTTCCTCAAATCGGTGCGGATCGTGATGCTGCTGGCGATCCCGTTCTGCTTCGGCTTGGCCGCGGTGAGCCAGCCGGCGGTTGAGCTGATGCTTGGGCCCAAGTGGCTGCCAGCCGCGCCGCTGGTGACGCTGCTGGCGCTGGCCATGCCGTTCATGACCATGCACGTCATGTTCGCCCCCGCCACCAATGCGCTGGGCCAGCCGAACATCGGCACGCGCACTTCAGTGCTGGGTTCGGTGCTGATGCCGCTGGTATTCATTGTCGGCGTGACGCTGCATGGCGCGCGCGGGATCGCGCTGGCCTGGCTGGTCGCCTACCCGCTGCTCACCGCGATTTCCGCACACCGGAGCCTGCCGGCCATCGGCCTGAAGAAGCGCGAGCTGGCCGCGGCAGTCCTGCCGCCAGTGCTGGCGGGATCAGCGATGGGGCTGGCGGTGGTCACGCTCGACGGCCTGATTGCGCATCATGGCCTGTGGCTGCGTCTGGCGCTGCTGGTGGCAGCGGGCGGCGCGGTTTACGGCCTTTGGCTGGCCTGCTTCGCGCGCGACAGGGTCAGCGAAGTGCTGGGCCTGCTGCGCCGGAGTTAGCGCAGCGCGGCGATGGCGCGGCGCGCGGCGGCCAGATAGGCGCCGCGGTGATAGCGGAAGGTGCCAATGAAGTGCACCAGCCCCGCATCCGGGCCGATCGGATCGTTCCAGAAGTTGAGGTAGCGCTCATAGGGCAGCAGCCGCGCCTCGGCCTCGTTCGCGACCACGAAGTTCGAGGTTACCTGTTCGCTGCCCCATTCGGCCCAATAGTCGGCGCCAAGCAGGCGCTGCGCTTCCTGTGAGAAGGCTTCGGCCAGCGCACGACCCTCGCCGCCGGGAGCAAAGCCGGCAAAGCCCGAACAGCCGCGGACATATTTAAGCGTGGGTCGGCCAGAAATGCTGACCTGGTCCACCGCTTGCTCGATCGCGCTCTGGACATGCTGGCGGCCACGATCCGGATTTTTACGCGCCCACGCGGCAATCGCCGCAACGGGCAGGATTTCGGAGCTGGCCTCGCCGCGCAGGGTAAAGCTGCGCCCGGCGTCGATCGCGGCAGCGACTTCGCTGACCGGGCCGAGCGCGACGACGTCGGAATCGATCTGGATGACATAGTCGCTCTGGCGCAGGTCCAGGATCGTCAGCAACCGCTCCCAGGTCCCGCCACGCGGACAGGGGCCAGTATCGACTGAGGCAATCGGCGTGATCGGCGGGTTGCCGAGGTGATGGGCCAGCACGGCCTTGTCAGCTGCGGTCAAGGTGCCATCATCAAGGATCGCGAAGCGCCCGCGCCTGAGCTGCGCCTGAAACGACTTGGCCGCCACCAGATAGGGCAGCAGCACCCGGGTGCCGATCATCGAGAAGATCACCACCCCATCCTCGCGCACGCGCGCGGGCGGTGTCGAAAGCACGGCCCGGCAGCCCCGCAGAAAGCGGTATTCGCGCAGCTTGCGCAGGGCCCGGTCGATTAGCTGTGCCATGTTAGGTGTTCGCTACTAGCAAAGCCGTGTTAAGCAAAGGCAAACTGGCAAAAGGCCCGTAGCCAGCATTCGACGGATAACATGGCGGGCCGCCGGGCGCAGTGGTATAGCCACGGCCGAGAGGAACCTGTCATGCCTGCATCGAGCCTGCTCCTGCCGCTGCTCCCCCTTGCCGCCGCCTTGCCGGTCTTTGCCGGACAGGATGGCCAGCAACAGGCGGCGCAGACCGATGTGGTAGCGATCCGCAAGGACCAATGGAGCCGGATGACCGTGCCGGTGAAGGTGGTGGAGAAAGGCCCGTTCCGCTTCCTGATCGACACCGGATCACAGAACACCGCGCTCTCGACCGATCTGGCTGCGCGGCTTTCGCTGGTCCCCAACCGCAAGGCGCGGCTGATCAGCGTGGCGGGCATCCAGATGGTCGACATGGTGGAGATCGACCAGATCGAACTCGGCCGACGTTCCTACTACGGCCTCACCGCCCCGCTGCTGCAAAGCGAGCATATGGGCGCCGATGGCATCCTCGGGCTCGACAGCCTGCAGGACCAGCGCGTGCTGGTGGACTTCAAGAAGGGCCTGATGGCAATCGACGATGCCAAGAACCTGGGCGGCAATCGCGGGTTCGAGATCGTGGTTGAGGCGCGCCGCCGCTCGGGCCAGCTGATCATGGCCGATGCCAGGCTGGAAGGGATCAAGGTCCAGGTGGTGATCGATACCGGGGCCGAAACCTCGATCGGCAATATCGCGCTACAAAAGGCGCTGTCGAGGAAGCGCAAGAGCGAGAAGATCGAACTGCTCAGCGTCACCGGCCACTCGGTCAGCGCCGATCTCAGCTATGCCCGCTGGCTGGAAATCAGCGAAGTGCGGTTCAACAATGTCGCGATCGCCTATACCGATGCCCCGGCCTTCAAGGCGCTGAAGCTGGATAGCCGGCCCGCGCTGCTGCTGGGCATGCGTGACCTGCGCAGCCTGGACCGGCTGGCGATCGACTTCTCGACGCGGCGGATTCTGTTCGACATTCCGTCTGGCATTCTCTGAACCGCTGACTGGCCTTTTCGCGCCGGCTCCCTAGATAGGGGCGATGCCGCCCGAAAATCCGACTGACAAGACCGCCCGCCACGATGGCTGGGGCACGCTGCGGCGCTTCCTGCCTTACCTGTGGCCGGAGCACGACTGGCGCCTGCGCGCGCGGATCGTCGGCGCGCTGCTGCTGATCCTGCTGTCCACCGCCACCCAGTTCAGCCTGCCCTATTTCCTGAAGTGGGCGATCGACGCGATGAGCGTCACCGGCAATCGCGTGATCACTTTCGCGATGCTGTTCGTGCTGGCCTATTCGGCGGCGCGGCTGGGCGGGGTGGTGTTCGACAATCTGCGCAACATCGTGTTCGAGCGGGTCGGCCAGCAGGCCACCGCGCAACTGGCCGAAAACGTCTTCGCGCGCCTGCACCGGCTCAGCATGCGCTTCCACCTCGCCCGCCGCACCGGCGAGGTAACCAAGGTGATCGAGCGCGGGACCAAGAGCATCGACACGATGCTCTATTTCATGCTGTTCAACATCGCCCCGACGATCATCCTGCTGGTGGGCGTGGCGGTGATCTTCTACCTCAACTTCGGCTGGCCGCTGGTGATCGCCACCGCCTTGGCAGTGGTGGCCTATAGCTGGGTCACCCGCGCAATCACCGAATGGCGCACGGCGCTGCGCGAACAGATGAACCGGCTTGATGGCCAGGCGCTGTCACGCGCGGTCGATTCGCTGCTGAACTATGAAACAGTGAAGTACTTCAACGCCGAGGCGCGCGAGGAAGCGCGCTATGCCCAGGCGACCCAGGCCTATGCCAAGGCGGCGGTGAAGAGCGAAAACAGCCTGGGCATGCTCAATATCGCCCAGTCGGTGATCACCAATCTGCTGATGGCCGTGGCGATGGCGCTGACCGTCTATGGCTGGGCGCGCGGGGAATATACCGCCGGGCAACTGGTCTTCGTGCAGACCTATCTCGCCCAGCTGTTCCGCCCGCTCGACATGCTGGGCATGGTTTACCGCACGATCCGCCAGGGCCTGACCGACATGGCCGACATGTTCCGGCTGATCGACACCGATGTGGAGGTGCAGGACGCGCCCGGCGCCCCGGCGCTGGTGGTGAAGCGCCCTACTCTGATCTTTGACAACGTCGTGTTCGGTTATGAGCGGGACCGCACGATCCTGAGCGGCCTGTCATTTGAAGTGCCAGCCGGCAGCCAGGTCGCGGTGGTCGGGCCTTCAGGCGCGGGCAAGAGCACGATCGCCCGGCTGGTGTTCCGGTTCTACGATCCGTGGTCCGGCCGGATCCTGATCGACGGGCAGGATATCGCGCAAGTCACTCAGGCGTCCTTGCGCGCCCATATCGGCATCGTCCCGCAGGATTCGGTCCTGTTCAACGATACCATCGGCTACAACATCGCCTATGGCCGCGATGGCGCTGGCCCGGCTGAGGTTGAGCAGGCCGCCCGCGACGCCGCGCTGATGGACCTGATCGGCCGCCTATCCGCCGGCTTCGAAACCGAAGTGGGCGAGCGCGGGTTGAAGCTGTCGGGCGGAGAGAAGCAACGCGTGGCGATTGCCCGGACGCTGGTCAAGAACCCGCCGATCCTGTTGCTCGACGAGGCGACCTCGGCGCTTGATACGCGGACCGAACAAGATGTGCTGGCCACGCTGCACCGCGTCAGCTCTGGCCGGACCTCGCTGTCGATCGCGCACCGGCTTTCGACCATTGCCGATGCCGACACAATCCTGGTCCTCAATGCCGGGCAACTGGCCGAGTCCGGTACACACGCCGAGCTGCTGCGCCGCGACGGGCTCTATGCCGAAATGTGGACGCGGCAGGCCGAGGCGAGCGAACAGGTGGACGAAGCCGCCGAATGAGGATCGCGCTGGTCTATCATCCGCGCATGGCCAGAGCCTGGCTGGTCAAGATCGCCCTGCTTGCGCGCGTGCTACAAGCGCGCGGCCATATTACCAGCCTGCACGACAGCATGGCGTTCGAGGCGATCCGCGATGCGCCCCAGGCCGACCTGATCTGCGTCTGCGGCGGCGATGGCACGGCGCAGCTGGTGATCGCGCAGCAGGCCGATCCGGCTGCCCTGCCCCCGCTGGCGATCTATCCCACCGGCACGATCAACCTGCTGGCGCGCGAACTGGGTTATCCGGCCGATCCGGCGCAATTCGCGGCCCGCCTGGAGCAGGCCGGTGATGCATTGCCCGTGCCGCTGGCCGCGATAAACGGCCGCGCGTTCCTGTGCTGCAGCTCGGTCGGGGCCGATGCCCATGCGGTGGCGGCGCTATCCGAAGATCTCAAGGAGCGGATCGGGCGGCTGGCCTATGTCGTGGCGATGGGCCGGGCGCTGCTGCACTGGCGGCGCCACCCGATCGAAGTCGAACACGACGCAGGCAGCTTCACCGCCGAAGCGATCTTCATCCTGCGCGGCCGGTTTTATGCTGGCCCGTGGACGCTCGATCATGCCGCCAGCCTGACCGAGGACCACATGCGGATATTGGCGCTACCCACCGCCCGCCGCCGCGACGTGGCGCGGGTGGCGCTCCACGCGCTGCTTGGCGGCAAGCGCCCCGCTGCGCTTTGGCACGTAGTTGCAGCCAAGCGCCTTACCGTGCGCGGCACCGAAGCAGTCGCCGTCCAGATTGATGGCGATCATGCCGGCACCACCCCGCTCGAGATCGCGATGACCGGACAGGCGGTGCGCTTCGCCTAGCGCTTGAGAACGTCGGCATCCTTCCAGACGACCGCCTGGGCGGCCTTCATGCACCCACCCTCCTCGTCCCAGGTCAGGCAGGGCGAGCCGTACAGCCGCCAGCCCTGCGCCAGCGCCTCTGACACGCGGTCGCAAAAGGCGCGGTCATCCTTGCCGGTGAGGAGGCGGTAGATCGGCTTGTCGTCGGGAGGCTGGGTCATCGGCAGACCTTATAGGATATACTTCGACAGGTCGGTATCGCGCGCCAGGCCGGCGAGCCGGGCGTTAACGTAATCCTCGTCGATCGTGACGGTCTCACCCGCGCGGTCCTCGGCTTCGAAGCTTAGGTCCTCGAGCAGCTTTTCCATCACGGTCTGGAGCCGGCGTGCGCCGATGTTCTCGATCGCTTCGTTCACCTGCGCGGCGATCCGGGCGACGGCGCGGACGGCTTCGGGGGTGAACTCGATGGTGACCTTCTCGGTCCCCAGCAGCGCCTTGTACTGTTCGACCAGGTTGGCGCGGGTTTCGGCGAGGATGCGGACGAAGTCCTCTTCGGACAGTGCCTTCAGCTCGACCCGGATCGGCAGGCGGCCCTGCAGTTCGGGCAGCATGTCGCTGGGCTTGGCCACATGAAACGCGCCCGAGCCGATGAACAGCACGTGGTCGGTCTTCATCGGGCCGTACTTGGTGGCAACGGTCGTGCCTTCGATCAGCGGTAGCAGATCGCGCTGCACGCCTTCACGGCTGACCGAGCCGCCGCGCACGTCGCTGACCGCGATCTTGTCGATCTCGTCGATGAAGACGATTCCGTTAGCCTCCGCATTGGCCAGCGCGACGCGGGCGACGTCGTCCTGGTCCATGCGCTTTTCAGCTTCCTCGTCGACCAGCTTGTCCCAGGCCTGCGGGACCTTGAGCTTGCGGCGCTTGAGGTTCTGGCGGCCCATCGCCTTGGACATCATTTCGCTGAGATTGATCATGCCGGCCCCGCCCGGCATCCCGGGCAGATCGAACGGCGCGCCCGGCGTATCTTCGACCTCGATCTCCACCTCAACTTCGTTCATCGCGTTTTCGACGATGCGCTGGCGGAAGCTTTCGCGGGTCGCCTCGCTGGCGTTCTCACCCACCAGCGCCTTGAGCAGCCGGTCCATCGCCGCCTTGCTGGCAGCATCGCGCACGGCATCGCGGCGGCGGTCCTTTTCCAGCCGGATCGCTTCCTCGACCAGGTCGCGGGCGATCTGCTCGACATCGCGGCCGACATAGCCGACTTCGGTAAACTTGGTCGCCTCGACCTTCACGAACGGAGCATCGGCCAGCTTGGCCAGGCGGCGGCTGATCTCGGTCTTGCCGCAGCCCGTCGGCCCGATCATCAGGATGTTCTTGGGCGTCACCTCGTCGCGCAGCTCGGGCGAGAGGCGCTGGCGGCGCCAGCGGTTGCGCAGGGCGACGGCGACCGCCTTCTTGGCATCGGCCTGGCCAATGATGTGCTCGTCGAGCGCGGCGACGATCGCCTTGGGGGTCAGGTTCTGGTTCATTTCTTTCCTTCTCCCCTCCCGCCTGCGGGAAGGGTCGGGGGTGGGCCAAAGGATAGGCGCAAACAGGGCCCACCCCTAACCCCTCCCGCAAGCGGGAGGGGGACTAGATTGCTTCGACGGTCACCCGGTCATTGGTGAAGACGCAGACCTCGGCCGCCACGGCCATGGCCCGGCGCGCGATCTTTTCCGCATCCTGCTCATAGTCGACCAGCGCCTTGGCGGCCGAGAGCGCATAGTTCCCGCCCGAGCCGATCGCGGCGATGCCGTGTTCTGGCTCCAGCACGTCGCCATTGCCGGTCAGGATCAGCAGCACGTCCTTGTCGGCCACGATCATCAGCGCTTCGAGGTTGCGCAGGTACTTGTCGGTCCGCCAGTCCTTGGCGAGTTCGACCGCGGCGCGCATCAATTGGCCGCGGTGCTGTTCCAGCTTCTTTTCCAACCGCTCGAACAGGGTGAAGGCATCGGCCGTGGCCCCGGCGAACCCGGCGATGACACTGCCATCGCCCAGGCGGCGGACCTTCCTGGCGTTGGGCTTCATCACGGTGTTGCCCATGGAAACCTGGCCATCGCCGGCGATGACGGTCTTACCGCCCAGCTTGACGCCGATGATGGTGGTGCCGTGCCAGGGGATCAGCCCGTGGCTATCGTTTGAAGTGCTCATGCGGCGGGATATATGCCCTGCCGCGCCGGTTTCAACGTGGCGGCAAATTAGCTGCCGTTGGGGCCGCCCGGACCGCCGCCCGCGCCGCCTCCGCCAGTACCAACCCTGCCGATATTGCCAAACAGATCTTCCAGGAAGGTCCGCTCGCGGCCCAGGGTCGGGGTCTTGTCGCTGTCAGGATCGAGCACCACGACCTTTTCCATGCCCGAACGCTCGATCGCGGCGACATTGCCGCGCTCGTCAAAGCTGACGCGCAGCACCAGCTGATCGTTGATCTTCGGACGGGTGAAGGCGGCCTGGCGGGTGTTGGACGAGACGTAGTACCAGTCCTTGCGGCCAAAGGCGCTTTCGAAGGTCGGACGGCCCAGCGTGCGTTCGACCGACTGGCGGTTGTCGATCCCGGGCTGAACCGAATCGAGCAGCGGCTGATCGACCAGATAGCCGCGGTGATCCTTGATCGAGCTGCAGGCACCCAGCGTCCCTGCTACCGCCAGAACCATCACCGTCTTGATCACTGCTGCTCGCATCGTCTGCCGTTCCTGTCGTTCCAGTTACGGGGTCCGGCGGGCAAGACGATTGCCCGCAGCGTGCACCCGCACTATCGCGCCTGAGCCTTAGGCTGCCTTGACGCGCCGCGCAATGGCGGCAAGCAGGCGCTTGGGGACAGCGGCTTTAATCCCCGCTGAACAATTGAAGGACATGACAACCATGGGTCTGCTGGACCGTCTGCTGCGCAAGTCTGTTGACGAGCATGCTGAAGTTCGCCCGCTGTGGCACGCGATTGTGGCCGTGGCGCGCACCCCGCGCTGGTATTCGGAGCTGGGCCTGGCCGATACCGTCCCCGGACGGTTCGATGCCGTGGCCCTGGTCATGGCGCTGGTGCTGCTGCGGATGGAGCGCGAGCCCGAACTGGCCAGCAAATCGATCCGGCTGACCGAACTGTTCGTGACCGACATGGACGCCCAGCTGCGCGAAACGGGCCTGGGCGACATGGTGGTGGGCAAGCATGTCAGCAAGCTGATGGGCGCACTGGGCGGGCGGATGGATGCGCTGCGCGGCGGGCTGGCCGGCACGGAGCCGCTGGATGCGGCGCTGACGCGGAACATGAGCCTGGTCGAAGGCGCCACTGTCGCCGGGCTGACCGCAGAAGTGCGCGCGCTCGCCGACCTGCTCGACACCTGCGATGCGGCCGGGCTGCTGGCCGGAAAGATCGCGCCGTGAGCGAATTTTCCCGCACCTATGATCCGCGCCAGCTGCCCGGAACGGCGGTTGACCTGGTTGCAAGCGAAGCCGAACGCGCCGCGCTGACCAAGCGTTTTGGCCTGGTGCGGATCGACCGGATGGAAGCCAGGATCGAGCTGGTCCGCGAGGCTGCCGGGGCCAGCGCGACGGGGCGCTTGCAAGGAGAAATCGTGCAGAGCTGCGCGGTCAGCGGTGAGGACCTGACGGTCGCGATCGACGAGCCGGTCAACCTGAAGTTCGTCCCCGCCGGAGCGGCCTCGGCCCCCGACGAGGAGATCGAGCTGGAAGCCGAAGAGCTCGACGAGATCGAATTTACCGGCAGCCAGTTCGACCTGGGCGAGGCCCTGGCGCAGACGCTGGCGCTGGCGATAGATCCCTATGCTGTGGGGCCGAATGCCGAAGAAGCTCGGCGCAAGGCTGGGCTGCTCGACAAGGCTGCCAGCGGTCCGTTTGCGGCGCTGGCGGCGCTCAAGAAGCCAGACTAGCTCAGAACGGGATATCGTCGTCCAGATCGTCGGCGAAGCCGCCGCGCGCGCCGCCGCCACCGGCACCGCCGCCGAAGTCAGTGCCGCCCGAGCGCTGACCGCCGCCCGAGCCGCCGCCCCAGTCACCGCCGCCCGAACGTTGGCCGCCGCCACCGCCCATGCCGCCACCGCCAGCACCCGGCGCGCCGTCCAGCATGGTCAGCACACCGTTCATGCCAACCGAAATCTCGGTGGTGTAGCGATCGTTGCCCGAGGCATCCTGCCACTTGCGGGTGCGCAGCTGGCCTTCGATGTAAACCTTGCTGCCCTTTTTGAGGTAGCGCTCGGCCACGCCGACCAGGCCATCGGACTGCAACACGACGCTGTGCCACTCGGTCCGCTCCTTGCGCTCACCGGTGGCCTTGTCCTTCCAGTTTTCGGACGTGGCGATGCGCAGGTTGCAGATCTTGCCGCCGTTCTGGAAGTTCTTGACCTCTGGATCCTGGCCCAGATTGCCGATCAGGATTACCTTGTTGACGCTACCTGCCATCGAAAAACGCTCCGCTACAACCCGAGCGCGACGGCGCTCCAATAGGTGATTCCCGCGAAGATGTAGGCCAGGGCGAATAGATAGAGCAACATGAAGAGGGGCCATTTCCACCCATTCGTCTCACGCCGGGTGACGGCGATGGTGCTCATGCACTGCGGGGCGAAGACAAACCACGCAAGGAAGGCCAGCGCGGTCGGCAGGCTCCACTTGGTGCGCAGCTGTTCGCCCAGTGCCAGCGCGGCCTGTTCCTCGTCCTCGGCCGCCACGGCATAGGAGGTGGCGAGCGAGGCGACGGCCACTTCGCGCGCGGCCATGGCCGGGATCAGCGAGAGGGCGATATCGCGGTTGAAGCCGATCGGCTCGACCACCACGGCCAGACCATTGGCGAGCTTGCCGGCGATCGAGGCATCAACCTGGTTCTCCCCCTCCCCGGCGCGCGGGAAGTTGAGCAGCAGCCACAGCACGACCGTGACCGTGAAGATAATCGTGCCGGCGCGGCGCAGGAAGATCCAGGCGCGCTGCCACAGGCCGAGCAGCAGATCCTTGGCGCGCGGCAGCTGGTACTTGGGCAGCTCCATAATGAAGCCGGAGGCGGCGCCCTTGGTGACCGAACGACGCAGCACCAGTGCCACCACCATCGCCCCGACAATGCCGATCACATAGAGCCCGAACAGCACCAGCCCCTGCAAGCCCACCCCCGGCAGGACGGCCCGGTTGGGGATGAAAGCAGCGATGATCACGGCATAGACCGGCAGGCGGGCCGAACAGGTCATCAGCGGGGCGATCAGGATCGTGGTCAGCCGGTCCTTGGGATCGGCGATCGAGCGCGTCGCCATGATCCCGGGAATGGCGCAGGCAAAGCTTGAGAGCAGCGGGATGAAGCTGCGCCCCGAAAGGCCGACCCGGGCCATCAGCCGGTCCATCAGGAAGGCGGCGCGGGCCATATAGCCGGAAGCTTCCATCGCCAGGATGAAGAAGAACAGGATCACGATCTGCGGCAGGAAAACCACGACCGAGCCGACGCCCGAGAGGACGCCTTCGGTGATAAAGTCGCGCACCAGCCCTTGGGGCACAGAGGCGCGAACCTGATCGGCAATCCCGCCAATCACGCCTTCCAGCGCATCGGCGAAGGGCGTTGCCCCGGTGAACACCGCCTGGAACACCACGAACAGCAGGCCAAACAGCACCACCGGGCCAATCCACGGGTGCAGCAGCAGCTGATCGAGCCGGGCATGGAGCCGGTGCTGCTCTGTCTCGGACAGGATGGTGGCCTCGGCGATGGCCTGGGCACTGACGCGCCGCTCAGTCAGCGTGGTGTGCGGATGGCGCGGCTCAGGCAGGCGATTTTCTGCCACGGCAATCGCGGCCGCCAGTTCGGACAGGCCGCGGCGGCGCACTGCCACGGTCGGGATCACCGGCACGCCCAGCGCCGATTCGAGCGCAGCAGGATCAAGCACCAGCCCGTCGCGCTCGGCCAGATCGACCATGTTGAGCGCGACCACCGTTGGCCGGCCCAGATTGATCACTTCCTGGGCGAAAACGAGGTGCTGTTCGAGGTTCGAGGCGTCGAGCACGATCACCAGCACCTGCGGCGCGGGTTCGCCCGGCAGTTCGCCCAGCACGACCCGGCGAGTCACTTCCTCGTCCGGACTGGTGGCATCGAGACCATAGGACCCGGGCAGGTCGGTCAGTTCGATCGTTTCGCCATTCGGCAGCGGCAGCCGCCCGGCCTTTCGCTCGACCGTCACGCCGGGATAATTGGCGATCTTCTGCCGCGCGCCGGTCAGCGCGTTGAACAGCGCAGACTTGCCCGCATTGGGATTGCCGACCAGGGCTGCGGTGCGCAGCTGGGCCATGTCAAGCGGGCTCGACCTGCATCGCGCTGGCATGAGCGCGGCGCAGCGCCACGGTCATCCGCCCGATGGTGACAGCCAGCGGATCCGCCCCGCCGAAGATCCCGCGATGGGCGACCGCGACCTGGGCGCCGGCATCAAGCCCCAGCGCGCGCAGGCGTCGCCCCTCTTCCTCAGCCAGCACGGCCCAATCGACCGCAGCGATGCGGGCAGTTTGGCCGATGGGCAGGGAATCAAGTGTCATTGCCCCTGCGCGCTGCCAGAAGCGCGGCGCAATTGCAAGTCATTCGCAATAGTTGATCTGGATCAAATCCCGGAATCAGATCAGCGCGCCGGATAGCGCAACCGACCAAGGAAGCGGGCCGGGCTGAACCCGGTGAAATCGCGGCTCAGGAGCTGCGCCTTGGCCTTTTCGAACTTCATCACCCCATCGATCCGCCGTTCCAGGAAGGCGCGGGTATCGGCCTGCCCTTCGCTGCGGTCATGCGCCAGCACGGCGAGCGTCGCGGCATAGATGCCCGACAGGATCGTCCGCTTGGTATAATGGTTGTAATCGGTCGCCGTATCGCCGGCCAGCCGCCACATCAGATCGGCGCTGTGCCAGCCAAGCTTCAGCGCCTGCGCCGCGTTCTGCGGCATGGCCATAATGGCCAGCGCCCGCGCCAGGGCTTCCTGCTGCGGGGTGACGTAATCGAGCCGGAACTGCACCAGCGTCCGGATCCGCTCACGGATCTTGAGCTGCGCCAATTTCTCGGCCGGCCATTCCGCCGCCATGGCTTCGTCACAAGCCGCGATCCAGGCGGCGATCATCGCCATGGCGCCGCCCGAAAAGGCAAAGGCCGCGACCGCTGGGTCAACGCCCTCAAGCTCGGCTGCCGCCGCCACGGCCGTGTCGCTCCAGCCATCGAACACCGCCGCATCGGCGATTGCCGGGGCAAGCTGGCGGCGCAGGTCATCGAGCGAGGTGGCTTCGCTGGTCATGGGGCTAGAACTTCGGTCCATAGGACTTGGCCTTGGCGTCGCTCTTGGGTTTGGCGTTGTTCTCGATCTCGGTCAACAGGTTGCCGCCGGCCAGCTTGGCATAGTCCTTGGCGGTGCGGCCCGAATTGTCCGCCCGGTCAGGATTGGCCCCGGCTTTCAGCAGCAGCCGCATCACTGCGACATTGCGATTGTGCACGGCCGTGATCAGCGGGGTTTCGCCGGAATTGTTGCTTTCATCCAGTCGCGCACCCTTGCCGACCAGCAGTTCGACCGCTTCGACGAAGTTAGCGTTCACGGCGGAAACCAGAGGAGTTATGCCCTTCACGTCGCGGGCGTTCACATTGGCACCTTTGGCGATCAGGAACTGCATCCAGGTCAGGTCGCGGCGGTTGGTAACGATGTGCAGCGCGGTCTCACCCGAGGTGACATCGCGGGTGTTGATCACGGTCGAGGCCGGATCAGCGAGCGCCTGGGTCACCTTCTCGCCATCCTTCTTGCGGATGGCTTCGAGGAACTTGTAGCTTTCCGAAAACTGGGCCAGCGCCGGAGTAGCGGTCGATATGGTGGCCAGCGCTGCCAGCGTCATTATAAACCTGCGCACCCGAAATCCTCCTGTCGCGGCGGGAATCGCCCCAAGCCCGTCTTGCGCCGCGCGCTTTAGCAGAGCATTAACCGCCGCGCCATGATCAAGCCCAAACCCTTTATACTGCTTGCCGCCCTTTCGCTCAGTGCCTGTCAGCCCGCAGCCGCCCCGCCGGCCGAGCTGATCGGCACCGATATCAAGGGCACGCCCTTTGGCGGTCCTTTCACCCTGACCGGCGAGGACGGCAAGCGCTATGCCTGGGACCAGTTCAAGGGCCAGTACCGGATGGTCTACTTCGGCTATGCCTTCTGCCCCGATGCCTGCCCGACCGATGTGGCAGTGATGATGCGCGGCTTCCAGAAGTTCGAGAAGGAGCATGCGGACCTCGCCGCCAAGGTCCAGCCACTGTTCGTGACGATCGACCCAGCGCGCGATACGGTGAAGGTTGTTGGCGAATTCACCAACAGCTTCCATCCGAAGCTGCTGGGCCTGACCGGCACTCAGGCCGAGGTCGATACCGCTGCCAAGGCCTTCCGCGTCTATGCCGCGCGCGGCAAGGATCTGGGTCAGGGCAATTACCTGATGGACCACAGCCGCTTTGCCTATCTGATGGATCCGGACGGCAAGCCGCTGGTGATCCTGCCGGTCGACAAGGGCCCCGATGCGGTTGCATCGGATCTCGCCGCAGCGGTGCGATGAGCGGCCTCAGGGACCGTTTCTGGGAACGTGGCATCGAGACGCTGAATCGCGCCGAGTGGGAAGCACTGTGCGATGGCTGCGGCCAGTGCTGCGTCCACAAGGCCGAAGATGAAGACACCGGTCAGATCTACATGACCAATGTCGGCTGCAAGCTGCTCGACCTGCAGACCGCTCGCTGCCGGGACTATCCCAACCGCAAGCGCCAGGTGCCCGATTGCGTCAAGCTGACGCCGAAACTGGCCCTCACGCTATCCTGGCTGCCCGAAACCTGCGCCTATCGCCTGCGCGCCGATGGCGAGCCGCTGCCGGACTGGCATTACCTGATCAGCGGCGATGCCGAGGCGGTCCACGCGGCGGGCGCTTCGGTGCGTGGCAAGGTGATCGGCGAGGAATTTGCCGGGCCGCTGGAGCAGCATATCATCCTGCCACCGGGCGTGGAGCTGGCCGATGATTGACTGGCTCCGCCGCCGTCCCGACGAGGTCCCGCAGGTCGAGATTGACGGGCGCCTGCTGCCGCTCGCGCTGCGCCGCAATGCCGGGGCCAAGCGGATGACCATGCGGCTGGCCCCCGATGGCAGCGAGATCCGCGTTACCCTGCCGCGCTGGGGCCGCAGTGCCGAAGCGCTGGAGTTTGCCCGCTCCAAGGCCGATTGGCTGGCGGCGCAGCTCGCCAAAGTGCCGCAGGCCCCGGACCTGGCTCACGGTTCCGTGGTGCCCTATCGCGGGCAGACGCTCGCCCTCAGCCACGACCCCGCTGCACCGCGCAAGGTGCGGTTGGGCGAGTCCGCGATTCATGCCGGCGGTCCCACCGACAGCCTGAACCGCCGCCTGCAGCGCTGGCTGGAGGGTGAGGCCTTGCAGCTGCTGGCCGAAGACCTAGCCCATTACTGCCTGCGCGACAGCCGCCGCGCCCCGGCGCTGTCCTTGAGCCGGGCCCAGCGCCGCTGGGGCTCCTGCGCGGCGGATGGGACGATCAGGATTAACTGGCGACTGGTCATGGCCCCCGATGCGGTGCGGCGCTCGGTCGTGGCGCATGAAGTGGCGCACCTGACGCACTTCGATCACTCGCCGGCTTTCCACGCCCATCTCGGGGCGCTGTTCGAAGGCGATATCGATGCCGCCAACCGCTGGCTCAAGCGCGAGGGCCGCAGCCTCTACGCCCACTTCGGGTAACTACGTAACCCGATCTTAACCATGATAGGCGGACAAGCGCAGCATGGTGCGACCCATGCTCACGACATTGGCCATTGGCCTGACCTTGGCGCTGGCAGCCCCGGCTGCGGGGCAGAGCGACTGCCGGCTGTGCTATAGCGACAGCGGCAAGCCGGGTGAGCGGCCGCTGACGCTCGAAATCTTCGCCGATCTCAATTTCGCCAAGCTGGCCCTGACCGGGCGCGATGGCGGCAGCGCCGAAGTCGATGCGGCGAGCGGATCGAAGCGCACCGGCGGATCGGTCATGAGCCTTGGCGGGATGACCGTGACCGGGCGCGGCCGCGTGACCGGCGAACCCTTGAAGGAAGTGCGGATCGACCTGCCGCAATCGGTGCCAATGACCGCACCAGACGGCGGCTCGGCCGAACTGACCGGCTTTACCACCGACCTCCCCAGCCGGCCGATACTTGACGCCAATGGCGAGCTGACCTTCAGCTTCGGGGCCAAGCTGGTGCTGCGCAGCGGACGCGGCGGCAACTATCGCGGGCGGATCCCGATCACGGTCGATTACAACTGACGGCTGGCGCTAAGCCGCCCAAGGCTCTATCTTTGAGCCATGAACTTTCTGCGCAACGTCAACCCGGCCGGGGCGGTCGCCGATTTCCGCACGGTTTTCCAGGAGGCCGGCGGCAACCGCTGGCGCATTGCGCTCGCTTCCGCTGCGGTGACGATCGGGATCTTCTCGATCATGGCCCAGGAAAGCTGGAAGAAGCCGCGCGCCCGGCCTGACATCATCTATATCAGCTCTTGGCCGGCCGACCGCACCGATGCCGAAACCCAGGCCTTCATCGCCGCCAACCAGCGCCGCAAGGACGAGGAAGAAAAGCTGATCGCCGCGCAGCAGAAGGTCGGGCAGGACGTCTGGAAGACGCTCGGCAAGGTTTCGGGCATGGATGTCGACAAGATCGCAGCCGAGGCGAAGGCCGAGCGCGCCAAGACCGATTCTGCCGCCAAGGCCAAGGCCGAAGCCCTGGTTGAACCCGCGAAGTCGCCGGTTGAGCGCTGATACCGACAATCGCTGGCTGGCCGCTGCCGCCGCTTTGGCGGGGCGTGGACGGCCGCTCAGTCGCCCCAATCCGGCGGTCGGGGCGATCCTGGTCAAGGATGGCAAAGTCGTCGGGCGCGGTTGGACGCAGGCTGGTGGCCGCCCCCACGCCGAAGCCTTTGCCTTGGCTGCTGCAGGCGAAGCCGCCAAAGGCGCAACACTTTGCGTCACCCTCGAACCCTGCGCCCACCAGAGCCCGCGCGGACCGGCCTGCGCCGATCTGGTGGCAAGCGCTGGCCTCGCGCGGGTCGTGGTGGGCTGCCATGATCCTGATCCGCGCACGGCTGGTGCCGGGATCGAGCGCATCCGGGCAGCGGGCGTGCCGGTCGAACTGATCGACCACCCGGCTTGCCATGCCAGCCTGTCCGGCTTCCTCACCCGCTGCGCCCATGGCCGCCCGGAAGTGATACTCAAACTCGCACTCTCGGCTGATTGCCGCCTGGCTCCTCCGCAAGGCCAGTGGCTGACCGGCGAGATTGCCCGCGCCCATACCCACGCCTGGCGGGCGAAGATGGATGCAATCCTGGTCGGGCGCGGGACGCTGGAAGCAGATCACCCCCTGCTCGACGTGCGCTTGCCGGGTCTGGCAGACCGTAGCCCGGAGCGCTGGCTGCTGACGCGCGGGACCGCTCCGACAGGATGGCGCGCCCTGCCCTCGCCGCAGGACTTGGCCCTGCTCGCCCCGGCGCAATACCTGATGGTTGAAGGCGGTGCTGCAACAGCGCGAGCATTCCTCGAAGAAGGGCTGGTGGACCGGATGATGCTCTATCGCTCGTCGCAGACGGTCGGCGGCCAAGGTGCGGCCTTGCCCGAACTTGCCGCCGATGTTCTGGCCACTTCAGACGAGTGGCAGCGAACCGACAGCCGCCCGCTTGGCAACGACCGTCTCGATGTCTACGAGCGCAGGTGATGTTTACCGGAATTATCACCGCCGTCGGCACGATCCGCGAAGTCCGCCTGCAGGGCGACCTGCGGATCGTCATTGCCTGCCCCTATGATCCTGCGGGAATCGCGATCGGCGCCTCGATCGCCTGTTCGGGCGTCTGCCTGACCGTGGTCGAGCGCGGCGGGGCCGCGGGCGATGCCTGGTTCGCAGTCGATGTCTCGGGCGAGACGGTCAGCCGTACTGCGCAAGATCAGTGGACTGCCGGGCGCAAGCTCAACCTCGAACAGGCGCTCAAGTTGGGTGACGAACTGGGCGGGCATATCGTCACTGGCCACGTCGATGCGGTGGGCCGGGTCGTCAGCCGTGAGGATACCGGCGGATCGATCCGGTTCTGGATCGCCACACCCAAGGAACTTGCCCCTTACGTGGCGCCCAAGGGTTCGATCACCGTCGACGGCGTTTCGCTGACGGTCAACGAAGTGACCGACGAGGCCGATGGCACCTGTCGCTTCATGCTCAACATCATCCCGCATACCTGGGAAGTGACCACGCTGGGTGAGCTAAAGGCCGGCGATGCCGTGAACCTGGAGATCGACGTGCTGGCCCGCTATCTCCAGCGGATGCAGGCGATCAAAGGCTGAAGGTCCTCTCCATTTTTGCGTAGCACAAATGGGGAGGTGGCGCGCCCGAAGGGCGTGACGGAGGGGTAGGAGGGCTCCGCAATACCCCTCCGTCAGCCGCCTACGGCGTCTGCCACCTCCCCATTTGCGCCTATGGCGAAAATGGAGAGGAGCTAAGCAGAAAGCGGTCCGCTCGCGAAGCTGTCGCGGGTGATCTCGAAGATAACGTGACGCATCGGCTCGCCCGGCGTTTCGACCACGTCAAACCGGTCGGTCAGGCGCCCACCAATCTTTTCCATCGCCCGGCGCGAACGCAGGTTGCTCTCCCCCACCCGGAATTCGACCCGGTCGACGAACCTGAAGGCGTGGGCCAGCATCAGCCGCTTCATCTCGCGGTTATAGCTGCCGCCCCAGTGGCTGGTCGCCAGAAAGGTCCAGCCGATCTCGACCGTCCCGCCGGATGGTTCCTTGTACTGCGATGAGCCAACCACCGTGCCGCTCGCCTTGTCGATCACGACCAGCGCCCCGCCGCGCGCCAAGGCATCGGCGAAGAAGCGGCGGAACACCGGTTCCTGCCAGCGATCGTGCTGCGGATGGATCGCCCAGACTTCCGGATCGCTGGCAACCGCAAACAGCGCGTCCCAGTCTTCCGGAACAAGGGGGCGAAGCAGCAGCCGCTCCCCTTCGAGGACCGGCTGGCGATTCATGTCAGGCGCTGACCGCGGCAACGGCCGCGATGAACTTGTCGATATTGCCCAATGTCAATCCGGCCACGTTGATCCGGCCAGAACCGGCCATGTAGATCGCATGGTCTTCGCGCAGCTTCAGGATCTGCTCGCCGGAGAGCGGCAGCATCGAGAACAGACCGTTCTGCGAACCCAGCGGGGCCAGGTTGACACTGCCGGCCATGCCGGCTTCGGCCAGCCGCGCGCGGACCTGGCGCATGCGGGTGCGCATGGTATCGAGCTCGTCGAGCCACAGCTTCACCAGCGCGGGGTCTTCCAGGATCAGGCGGACCGCAGCGGCACCGTGATCGGGCGGCATCGACCAGGCCGCGCGGGCCAGGGCATAGCCGTGCGAGAGCACAGCGCCCAGGTGGGCGGGATCGGAAACCATCACATAGACCGCGCCGACGCGGTCCCGGTACATCCCGAAGTTCTTGTCGCAGGAATAGGCGATCAGCGCTTCGGGCACGGCGGCGAGGACGCGGCGCAGGCCATAGGCGTCGGCTTCCATCCCCTGGCCCAGGCCCTGATAGGCGAGATCGAGCACCGGCAGCAGCTTGGCTTCGGCAACCAGCCCGGCAATCTCGTCCCACTGGGCTTCGCTGTAATCGATGCCGCTGGGGTTGTGGCAGCAGCCGTGCAGCAGGATCGCGTCGCCGGCGTCAGCCGCAGCAATCGCGGCGCGCAGCGAAGCCATGTCGATCACGCCGTCCGGAGTGGAGTGGGTGAAGGTCTTCAGCTCCAGCCCCAGGTCGGCGAAGATCTGGGCGTGGTTGGGCCAGCTCGGCGTGCCCATCCAGATCTTGGGCGAACCGGCCCGCTTGGCCAGCGCCGCAGCCAACCGCACCCCGCCAGTGCCGCCGGGGGTCTGCATCCCTTCGATCCGGCCGTCCATGGTCGGGTTGGCCGCACCGAACACATAGGGCATCAGCGCATGGACAAAGCCCATGTCGCCTTCCGGGCCCAGGTAGCTCTTGGATTCCTGCGTATCGACCAGCTTCTGCTCGGCCGCCTTGATCGCGCCGAACACCGGTGTTCCGCCCTGGCCGGTGCGGTAGACGCCGACGCCAAGGTCGATCTTGTCGGCGCGCGGGTCGGCGGCATAGAGCTTGATCAGCGCAAGGAGCGCATCGGCGGGCTGGGGCGTGAGCGTGCTGAGCATGATGCGGCGGCCCTTAACCCTCCGATTTGCGCGGGGCAAGCGAAAGGGGCCGCGCCGGTGGCACGACCCCTTCCCCCTGTTGCCCGAAGGCTTAGCGCAGCAGCGAGAGGACGTTCTGCTGGCTCTGGTTGGCCTGGGCGATCATCGCGGTCGAAGCCTGCGAAAGGATCTGGGCCTTGGCCATGGCGGTCGTTTCGGCCGAATAGTCGGCGTCTTCGATCCGGCTGCGCGCATCGGCCAGGTTGGTCGAGGTGCTGGTCAGGTTGTTGACCACCGATTCCAGGCGGTTCTGCCCGGCACCGAGGCCAGCACGGGCCGAGTTGATCGAGTCGAGTTCGCCGTCGATCGTGGTCAGCAGGCCATTGGCGGCCGTCGCGGTCGACACGTCATAGGAACCCGCCGCACCGCCGCTGGCAGCCAGCGTGGTCAGGTCGGCCATGTTCAGATCGACCGTATCGGCGCCGTCGGCACCGGTCTGGATCGTGACCGTGGCGGTGCTGCCATCGAACAGGTTGACGCCGTTGAACTTGCTGTTGGTGACAACCTGATCGATCTGCGCGGTCAGCTCATCGACTTCCGACTGCATATAGGCGCGGTCGGTGGCGTCCTGATAGGTGCCCGAAGCCGACTGGACCGCCAGTTCGCGGACGCGCTGCAGCATGTTGGTGACTTCGTTCAGCGCGCCTTCGGCCGTCTGGGCCAGGGCGATGCCGTCGTTCGAGTTGCGGATCCCCTGATTCATGCCGCGCACCTGCGCGGTCATGCTGGTGGCGATGGCCAGACCCGCCGCGTCGTCCTTGGCGCTGCCGATGCGCTTGCCGGTCGACAGCCGCTCCATGGCGGTGCCGAGCATCTTGTTCGCGGAGTTCGAGGCATTGGCAGCCTTGATCGCGCTGATGTTGGTATTGATGACACTCATTGTCGGTACTCCCGTGATCGTCTCGCAAACCGCCAGCGGACCATCCGGTGCGGCTGCCAGCCCCTAGAGCGACCGCCGCAGCGGGAATTTAAGCGCGGCCCGATCGAAATCGTCCGAACTAGGTAGCTGACCGGAGGTAACCGTTTGCGTCCCGTTTCCTTGGAATCGCGCATGAAGCCCCACGAAGGAATGGTTAACTCGGGGGTTACCGCAAATGACGGCCTTGGCCTTAAGCGAAACGGTGAAGCGGCAGCATGTCGCGCTGGCCCAGCGGCTGGCTGCGCTGCTGGGGACGGGCGGCAGTGCTGGCGCCCGGATCCTGCGCACCGCTCAGGATCCCGCCCCGGTCGGCCCGGCGCCAGCGTTGACGCTGGAACGCGCCGCCCAGCCAGCCTTGCGCCGGCTGGATGGCCGCGGCCGGTTCCACCTGACCTATCGCGATCCCTCGGGCGAGGCCTCGCTGGCTGCGGCGCTGGCCGCGCTGACCAGCCCCGGCGCACCGATTGCTGCCGATCCGGAAAGCCTGTCGGTCCTGGCACTCGCCGAACGCCTCGCCGCCAGCGAAATCCCGGTGCTGATTGCCGGGCCGACCGGCACCGGCAAGGAAGTGCTGAGCCGCTTCATCCATGACCACAGCCCGCGCCGCGAAGGGCCCTTCGTGGCAGTCAACTGCGCGGCCATGCCCGAAGCCATGCTCGAGGCGCTGCTGTTCGGCCATCAGAAGGGCGCCTTCACCGGCGCGACCCAGGCCAGCGAAGGCTTCTTCCGCGCGGCCGATGGCGGCACCCTGCTGCTTGACGAGATTGCCGAGATGCCGCTGGCGCTCCAGGCCAAGCTGCTGCGCGCGCTGCAGGAAGGCGAAGTCGTGCCGATCGGCGCGACCAAGCCGATCAAGGTCGACGTGCGGATCATCGCCGCCGCCAACCGCGACCTGCCCAGCGAAGTCGCCGCCGGTCGGTTCCGCGAAGACCTGTTTTACCGCCTCAACGTTTTCCCCCTCACCCTGCGCCCCTTGCGCGAACGGGCCGAGGACATCGCCCCGCTCGCCTTCGGCATGCTGCTGCGCCACACGCCGCCGGGCCGCGCGCTGCCCTGGCTGGGCGAGGCCGCGCTGGCCAAGCTCAAGCTCCACGCCTGGCCCGGCAATGTCCGCGAGCTCGAAAACGTGATCCGCCGCGCCCTGCTGTTGGCCGATGACGCTGCCGAGATCGGCCCGGCGCAGATCCTGTTCGATCAGCCCGCCCGCCTCGCCACTGCCCCGGCGCTGGTCCATGACCAGCCGCGTCGGCTTTCCGCCGTGGTCCAGCAGTCCGAGGCTGAGGCGATCATGGAAGTGCTGAGCGCCGTCGGCGGCAACCGCCTTGCCGCCGCGCGCGAACTGGGCATTTCGGAGCGCACGCTGCGTTACCGCCTGGCGGCTTTCCGTGACGCCGGTCTGGCTGTGGCCGGAGGCCGGCGATGAGCGGGATCGGCGGCATCGGCAATGCCGGCAGCGTCCAGCAGATCCTGGCGCTGCGCCAGCAGATCGTCGACCGGTCGCAGCTGCTCCAGCAGTTGCAGGCCCCGGCGGCCCCGACCGAAACCCCGGCCACCGCCGGCGGCTTCGGTGCGGCGCTGCAAGGCGCGCTTCAGCAGGTCAGCGCGGTGCAGAAGCAGTCCTCGACCCTGACCGAGGCTTACGAAAAGGGCGAAGTGACCGACATCGCCAAGGTCATGCTGGCCCGACAGGAAGCCGGGATCGCCTTTGAGGCGACGCTGCAGGTGCGCAACCGCCTGCTCTCGGCCTATTCCGAAATCATGCGGATGGGGGTCTGATAGATGGCTGACCTCGTTCCCGTTCCCGCCGC
>Ga0073920_1000043_pt1 | contig 24627 bp, 20 predicted proteins | sample GWRWT4_2Sept14_2_FD_70953 | JGI IMG/M metagenome (GOLD analysis project Ga0073920, IMG submission 70953) | Sand microcosm microbial communities from a hyporheic zone in Columbia River, Washington, USA - GW-RW T4_23-Sept-14 | ecosystem: Engineered > Artificial ecosystem > Sand microcosm >...
CTATCGACGACCTGTGGAAGGCAGTCGGCTCAATCTGTGATCTCTACTCACCTGTAGAGTGCTGGAACTATCTACAAGCCGCTGGATATGTTGCAGATTAAACGCTCACTGCTCTAGCCAGCCATGCAATCGAGTTTGACCTGCCGCGCGGCGACGGTCCCAAGCCGGAGCATATCCTCAAAGAAAACCGCCTGACAATCGCGGCCGGTGGAGCCATCGCCTGGAACGGCAAAGGGCTGAGCGAGGCCGAATTGCTGGCCACCCTGCGGGTCGCTGAAAACATCGTGCCCGAACCCCTGGTTCTGTTCGAACCCGATGGTGCCGCTCCCTATGGCCAAACCGCCCGCGTGCTGAGGATCGTCAAGGGATCGGGGCTCTCAGCCTTTGCCTTTGTCGGCAACGAACGATTCGCCTCTTTCGACAAACCGGAACCGCGCTAATCCGTGTCAGGCCCGGGGGCGGCATCGACCCGCATTGCCGCCCCCGCCAGCCCTTCAGCCTCGAACAGCAGTTCGTCATCAGCCATGCCTTGCGGAACAGACTCACGCCCGATCATCACCAGCACCGGCACCGCCAGGGGACTGACCCGGTCCAGCCAGACATGGCGCAGCTCACGCCCGGCCCGGTCGAGCAAGTCCGCCAGCCGTCCGACATCGGTCATCCGCGTCCGCGCATCCGCCCAGGCCGCCTCGATCAGCACGTGGTCAGGCTCATACTTGCGCAGCACGTCGTAGATCAGGTCGGTCGAGAAGGTCACTTGTCGGCCGCTCTTGCGCTTACCGGGATGCTGGCGTTCGACGAGACCCGAAATCACCGCCACTTCGCGAAAAGCCCGGCGCAACAAGAAGCTGTCCTGAACCCATTCGACAAATTCGTGGGCCAGGATATCGGCCGAAAGCAGCGCAGCGGGATCCTCCACCGCCCGCAGAGCCCAGACCGCCAGTGAATAATCGTTGGCGACAAAGCCCAGCGGCATCAGCCCGCGCTGTTCCATGCGCCGGGTGATCAGCATCCCCAGCGACTGGTTGGCCGGCCAGCCTTCGAAGGTGTAATAGGCGGTGAAATGCTTGCCCTCATGCGGGAAACTTTCGACCAGCAGCTTGCCCGGCTCGGGCAGCTCGCTGCGCCAGTCCTGCACTTCCAGCCATTCGCGCACATCGTCAGGGAACCGCGCCCAACCCGCCCGATCAGCCAGCAAGGCCTGGACCCGCGCGGACAGATGCGTGGTCAGCGGCAAGCGCTGGCCCATATAACTGGGGATCTGCCCCGGCTTCTTCGCGGCGCGGACCACCAGTTCGGTCTCGCGCATCGATTCGACTTCAAGGTCGAGCCCGGCAAAGCGGATCGTCGCGCCCGGGCGAAGGCTTGCGGCAAAATTCTCTTCGACCCGCCCCAGCGAGCGCCCGTTGCGGAAGCGGACCTCAACCATTTCGCTATCGACAATGATCCCGGCATTGAGCCTGAACCGCGCCGCATGCTCCGGGTGGGTCAGCCGCCAGCGGCCATCACGCCCCAGAGTGATCCGCCGGAACCGGTCATAGGCTTTCAGCGCATAGCCTCCGGTCGCCACAAACTCGAGCAAGCGGTCCCATTGCTCATCGCTGATCCAGGCATAAACGTTGGAACTGCGCACCTCGTCACGCAAGGCCGCGCCCTCGAACGGCCCGGCGCAGGCCCGCGCCATGACATGCTGGGCCAGCACGTCTAGCCCGCCCGGACGAAACGCCTCGCCATCGCGCTGCCCCGCTTCAACCGCCTGCTGCGCCGCTGCCGCCTCCAGAAATTCGAAGCGGTTGCCCGGTGCCAAAAGCGCGCGGCTGGCCACATCGAGCCGGTGTCCCGCGCGCCCGATCCGCTGGAGCAGCCGCGATGAGCCCTTGGGCGCACCCATTTGCACCACCAGGTCAATGTCGCCCCAATCGACCCCCAGATCGAGGCTGGAGGTGGCGACCAGCGCCCTCAGTTCACCGCGCGCCATCGCCCCTTCGACCTTGCGCCGCGCTTCCTTCGACAGCGAGCCGTGGTGGATCCCGATCGCCAGATTGTCTTCGTTGGCGTCCCACAATTTCTGGAAGATCAATTCGGCCAGGAACCGCGTGTTACAGAACACCAGCGTGGTGCGGTTGGCGCGAATTGCTTCGATCAGCTGCGGCACGGCCCAGGCGGCCGCATGCCCGCCCCACGGCACCCGCGCATCTTCGGGCAGCAGGATTGTCAGTTCGGGCGGCGCCCCGCTCTCGCCCATGACCAGCGCCACCCTGTCAGCCTCGGCGCCCGGCGCCAGCCACGCGCGAAACTGATCGGGATCGGCCAGCGTCGCCGACAGCGCGACCCGCTGAAACTGCGGCGAAAGCGCCTGAAGCCGGGTCAGGGCCAAAGCCAGCAAATCACCGCGCTTGGTCGGGGCGAACGCGTGGACTTCGTCGATCACCACCCGCTTCAACCCGGCGAACAGCGTGTCCGCTTCGGGATAGGACAGCAGCAGCGAGAGCGATTCGGGCGTGGTCAGCAGCACATGCGGCGGACGCACCCGCTGGCGCGCCTTGCGCTCTGACGGGGTATCGCCGCTGCGCACTTCGACCCGCATTGCCAGCCCCAGCTCTGCAACCGGGGTCAAAAGGCCGCGCTGGACATCGTGCGCCAGGGCTTTCAGCGGTGAGACATAGAGCGTGTGCAGCCCTTCGGGCGGAGCCTGCCCGTCCAGCTGCGACGGGCAGAAATCGGCCAGCGTCGGCAGGAACCCGCCCAGGGTCTTGCCCGCCCCGGTGTCTGCCACCAGCAGTGCGTGCTGGCCCTTCGCCGCAACCTCCAGCATTTCTGTCTGATGCCGCCGCACCCGCCAGCCCCGCGCGGCGAACCACTGGTCCAGTTCAGGAGGAAGCGCGCCGGGCATTGCCGGACTGTAGCAGGCCCCGCGCCGCCGCGACAATTGCTTGCCCAGCCCCTTCCCAGCGCGGCCCCTCTCTGCAATTGTCGCGACGTGGACAGTGCCGCAATCATCACCCGGGACGTGCTGACCGGCAGTGCCCTGGCCCTTGCGCTGGGGTTGCTGATCGGCGTGCAGCGCGGCTGGGCGCTGCGCGGAGAGCCGGCCGGACACCGCTTTGCCGGGATCCGCACTTATGCCTTGCTGGGCCTGGCCGGAGGCATCGCCGGAGCGCTGCAAGCGCAGGCGGCTGGGCTCGCCTTTGTGCTGCTGCTGGCGACGGCGGCACTGGTGGTCATGGGTTACTGGCGTTCGACACAGAAGAACAGTTCGATCAGCGGCACTGCTAGCCTGGCTGGCCTGATTACCTTGGCCGCCGGGTTCCTGGCGGGAAGCGGCACCTTTGCCTTGGCCAGCGCCTTGGCCGGAATCACCGTACTGGTCCTCTCGCAGCGCAGCCGCCTGCATCACGTGCTGCGCCACATCGACGAGGCCGAGATGCTGGCGATCGCCCGTTTCGCGCTGATCGCACTGGTGATCCTGCCGCTGCTGCCCGACACGCCGATGGGACCGCTGGACGCCTGGCGGCCGCGCCAGCTGTGGCTGGTGGTGGTGCTGGTCTCGGGCTTTTCATTCGCGGGCTATGTCGCGGTCAAGCTCTTGGGATCGGCGCGCGGGGTGCTGGCGACCGCAGCGGCCGGCTCGATGGTCTCATCAACCGCGGTTACCGCTTCGCTGGGCGGCAAATTGCGCAACCAGGCGGGGGACCCCGCGCTGCTCAACGCCGGGATTGCGCTGGCCAGCGCGGTGATGTTCCTGCGCGTCACGCTGCTCACCGGTGCGCTCGCGCCCTTCGCCCTGGCCAGCTTTGCCGCCTATTCGATGCCCGCCATGCTGGTCAGCCTGGCCGCCACTGCGCTACTGCTGCGCCGTCACCGCGACGACCGGGCAAGCGGCGAGGCGCTGGTCGAGCTGAAGAACCCCTTCGACCTCACGCCGGCGCTGCTCTTGATGCTGCTGACCATGGCGCTGACCGTTACCGCGCGCTGGGTGCTTCAGCGCTACGGCGATGCCGGCCTCGCCACCGTGCTGGCGATTTCGGGCTCGATCGATGTCGATTCGGCGGTGATCACCATGGGCGGCCTCCCGCCTGGAACGCTGACCCCGCAGATGGCCGGGCTGATCCTCTGCGCACCTGTGGTGCTCAACACCCTGTTCAAGAGCGCAACCTTGCTCAGCCTCGCCGGGCGCAAGGGCTTGCCTGCGGCCCTCGCCATGCTCGCTTCGATCGCCGCGCTGGGTGCCTCCGTGGCGCTGGGGTGGTAGGCTATCGTAGCGCGACCCAAAGGTCGCCTTTACGAGGCACTTACGCCAATGTAAGGCTGAACCTGTGTCAACCAATTCAGCCCTCTACGACTCCGACTTCTACACTCAGCAGGGTTCGGCATCGGACATTTCCGCGCGCGCGATGGTGCCTTTTTTGGCCGAAGCGCTCAAGCCCCGCAGCATGGTAGATATCGGTTGCGGGATGGGGTTCTGGCCGCGCGCCTTTGCCCAGGCAGGGGTTCCGGTTTGTCACGGCGTCGATGGCGCATGGACCCATACCGGCACCGTGCTGACCCCGGGTAAGGACCTGTTTGAGTACGATTTCGGCCAGGCTGAAATGCCATTCAGTCCGTCGCTGCCGCAGGCCCGCTATGACCTGGTGACCAGCTTCGAATTTGTCGAACATATCGCACCCGGCCGCGCCGATGCCCTGGTCGATCTGTTTTGCAGTCTGGCTGACATCGTGGCGCTGGGCGGAGCGATTCCCCACCAGTCCGGGGTTCACCACGTCAATGAGCAATGGGCTGACTATTGGTCGGAGAAGTTTGCCGCACGTGGATACGCGTGTTGCGACCTGCTTCGGCCAGTCTTTTGGGACAACCCGGAGGTTGAGCCCTGGTATGCTCAGAACACCCTGGTCTATTTCAAGGGCGAGGTCCCGGCAGCAATCAGCGAACAGGCAGGGAAAGCCTGGGCCAAGCTGGCCACGCGGCCCGCACGGATTGTCCATCCGGATCTGTGGGACTATGCCCACCCGCCTTTAACCGTTCGCCGCGCCGCCTTTAATCTTGCCCGTGCAGTGAAGCGCGCGGCATTCGGCTGATTGGCCGATGCAGCGACCGGTAGTCAATCTTGTTGTCCGGTCGCTGGCCGGAACCGAAGCGGCAGTGGCTGGCGCAACAATCGAGAGCGCACTTTCCGAGAATCCCAGTCTGCGCGCGGCAATATCGTCGCAGGGCGATATGTGCTGGTGCGCACTGAGCTATTTCCGGCTGCGCGAAGCCGGAGTTGAAGGGATACGGCTGTCCGACCGGATTGATCCCGGCTGCATCAACGTGGTCCACACGATCCAGCTCAAGGCCATGCAAGTGCCCCGCGATGCCTTTGTGGTTTGTGTTCGGGCCGATATGGATAGGCGGATCTGGGCGCACTATCACCTTGTCCAGAATCTCGACCAGGCGGCAAGTGAAACCAGTTGCATCTACCTGTGGCCGCAGCCGGCATTGATCGCTCGAAAGGATCCACCTGATGGCGTGCGCAAGGTCGCCTTTCTGGGTCAGCCATACAATGGCAATCTAGCCCTTCATCCGCGAGACCTGGCTGCGCTGCTTGAGGAACATGGCTTCGAATTCGCCGTGCCCAGTTCCGACTGGAGCGATTTCTCAGAGGTCGATGCCAGCATTGGGATCCGCAGCTTCGACGACAGACCATATTCCTCCAAACCTCCCAGCAAGCTGATCAACGCCTGGATTGCCGGGGTCCCGTTCATTGGCGGGTCGGATTCGGCTTACGCTCAGGTCGGCTCTCCAGGACAGGACTACCTTGTCGCCACCAGTCGCGACGAGCTGATCGCCCAGCTGATCCGGCTGCGTGACGATCCGGCCTTGCGTCGTGCCATGATCGCGCGCGGAAGAGCCAAGGCTGCGCTGTATGACAATGCAGCACTGGCACACCGATGGCAGGAAGTTCTCAACGGTCCGGTCGCAGACCGCTACACCAGGTGGTGCGCCAATCCCGGAAGCGAGCGGAGACGGCTTGCGCTGCTGGTACTTGTGGACAGCATTGTCGCTATGGCCCGCTGGGCCGGATCAAAGCTGCGCAATGCGCTGCTCAACGCCCGCTACGATTGACTGGCGATGGGCGAGAACGCGCATGGCCGTTTGAAGAAGGGTGTTTTCGCTGGGTTTTTTGCCGTTGCGGTGCGGATCGCTTTTCAGTTTCTGCAGATGCCGATCCTTTATGCCTACTGGCCAAGCGATCAGGCTACGGCCTGGTTGCTAATCTGGACATTGCCGTCCTTTATCGCGCTGGGAGCCGGGGCCTTCAGTACGGCCGGGGGCAATCAGGTGGTCCTGGCTTCGGGTCAGGGGGACATCGCCGGAGCCCGCGCCGCGTTCCGGGCCACTCAACTGGCAATCGCCATGAGCGTTACGGTACTGGCGGTCTTAGCTCTGGTTCTGCTTCCCCTGATCCTCGACCTGTCGGCCTGGGGGGTGGCTCCCACCACAATGTATCTGACTCTGCTGGCAATTGCTGCCTACGTCGGCGCAACGATCATTGGCTCCAGCCTCCAGGTCGCTTATCGCCATGGCGGCGACTATGGCGGCTTTGGCCTAATCGACGGCCTGGTCTGCCTCGGCGAACTGATCGTGTTGCTGGCAGTTGTCATGCTCAGCACCGAGTTGTGGCTGCTGCCGACCTGTCTGGCGCTGCTCAGGCTTGGTACCGCGCTGGCAGTGTGGCGGATTGCACGACGCCGCTGGAGCGAGCTGTTCATCCTGCCCGAACCCGGCCAGGTTCGCGCCGCGCTGAAGGCCTTGCTGGTTCCGTTCCTGGGATTCATGACCGCACCACTGCTGCTGGCGGTCAATTTGAACGGCTATGCCATGTTGGTTGGAACTTTGTTCGGGCCGGCGCTGTTCGCAACCTATCTGACCGTACGCACCCTGGTGCGATTGGCCGACATGGGAATCAACATGTCCTATTCGGTGCTATCGCTCGAGTTGTCATACTGGACCGGTCCGGATCAGACAGATCGAATTGTACGATTCGCAGCCGGGGTTGCCGTTGCCGGCTTCGGCCTGTGCACGGCCTATGCTGTCTTGCTACTGCTGCTGGGCTCGCCGTTCCAGCAAGCCTGGACCCTTGGCAAGGTTTCCTTCGACCCAGCGCTGGCGCTTGCCTTAGGCCTTTGCGTGATTCTGCGAGCCATCCAAACGCCGTTCACGGCCTTGCTGGCCTCGCGCAATGCCCATACCTTGCCCAACACAATCTACCTTGTCGCAACGCTTGCAACATTTGGCATCAGCCTGGTTTCGGCTAGGCTTGGCGCATCGCTAGCCGTGGTCGCGGCCTGGCAGGTCTTGGCCGAAGTGTTGCAGCTGCTGGTCGTGGGCTACTACAGCGCGAAATTGCTGGAGCGCCCGCTTGGTGGATTCGCCCTGGCGATTGTCCGGGAAGGCCCGGCCGGATTGGTTGAATTGGCCCGGCGTTTTTCGGGACGCCAAAGCAGGGGGTTGGAAGGAACAAAATGAAAGCCGTGATCCTCTGCGGCGGGCAGGGCACCCGCATCCGCGATGTCGCCGATGACATCCCCAAGCCAATGATCCGGATCGGCGAGCGCCCGATCCTGTGGCACATCATGCGCACTTATGGCGCGTCCGGGATCGATGAGTTCGTGCTGTGCCTTGGCTACAAGAGCTGGGCGATCAAGGAATACTTCCTCAACCTGCGCGCGCAATTGAGTGACCTGACGATCAGCCCCGACCGCCCCGGCGAAGTGCACTATGGCAAGGCCGACTTCCCCGAGGCAGCCTGGCAGATCGTTCTCGCTGAAACCGGGCTGGCCAGCCAGACCGGCGCGCGGCTGTGGCGGGTCCGCGATCATCTGGCAGGTGAAGAAACCTTTTGCCTGACTTATGGCGACGGGGTGGCCGATATCGACGTTTCCAGGGTGGTCGAATTCCACAAGAGCCACGGCAAGCTGGCCACGGTCACCGGGGTCCACCCGCCGGGCCGGTTCGGGGTGATGACGGTCGAAGGTGCTGCAGTGACCAGTTTCTCGGAAAAGCCGCAGGCCGGTGAAGGGTTGATCAACGGCGGCTACTTCGTTTTCTCGAGCAAGATCTTCGACTATCTCGACGAAGATCCCGGCCTGATCCTTGAGCATGCGCCGCTGCAACGCCTCGCCGCCGATGGTCAGCTGATGCTCTACGAACACCGCGGCTTCTGGCAGCCGATGGACACTTTCCGCGAATGGCGGCTGCTGAACGATCTGTGGGACAGCGGCCAGGCTCCGTGGCGGCGATGAGGCGGTGATGCACAGCCGCTCATCCACCCCACACCGTCACCCTGAACTTGTTTCAGGGTCCATCGTTGTTCTTGCCCGGTGGTGTCACGCACTGGCAAACCGCGCAGGTGGCTCACTTCACGCACCCACCGGGCCATTGGCGAAATGGACCCTGAAACAAGTTCAGGGTGACGAGTGTTTTTTGGCAGGGGTGGGCTGCTGTGTTCGCTGACGCCTATCGCGGCAAACGGGTGTTCGTCACCGGGCACACTGGTTTCAAAGGCTCGTGGCTGTGCCTGTGGCTCGAACGGCTGGGCGCCGAAGTGCACGGCTTTTCGCTGGCCCCGCCCACCGATCCCAGCCTGTTCGAGCAGGCCGGGCTGGCCAGTGCGATCCAGCACACGATCGGCGACGTGCGCGACGCAGCTGCGCTGAGCACGGCCTTGGCCAAGGCGGACCCGCAGTTCATCTTCCACCTCGCAGCCCAGCCACTGGTGCTGGACAGCTATGCCGATCCCGCGGGGACTTTCGCCACCAATGTCACCGGCAGCATCAACCTGATGCAGGCAGTGCGCGAGACCGGCACTCGCGCGGCGGTGGTGATGGTCACCACCGACAAGGTCTACCTCAACCGCGAGTGGGAGCAGGCCTACCACGAGGACGATCCCTTGGGCGGGCACGATCCTTACAGCGCCAGCAAGGCGGCGATGGAGATCGCGGTCGCCAGTTGGCGCGACAGCTTCTTTTCGCCCGCGAAAGTGGCTGAACACGGCGTGCGGATCGCCACCGCGCGGGCCGGGAACGTGATCGGCGGGGGTGACTGGTCGGGCAACCGGCTGGTCCCCGATCTGGTCCGCGCGCTGGTGGACAACCAGGCCCCAACCTTGCGCAATCCGGCCTCGCTGCGCCCCTGGCAGCACGTGCTTGAGCCGCTGGCTGGTTACCTGTGGCTGGGAGCACGGCTGGCTGAGCCGCAGGGCGAACGCTTTGCCGAAGGCTGGAACTTCGGTCCGCCCGCCAGCGAAGATTTTCGGGTTGGCGATCTGGCCGATGCCTTCTTGGCCGCTTGGGGCCGCCCTGGCTGGACCGACGTGACCCGTAGTGATGCGCCCCACGAAGCCGGCCTACTAAGGCTGTCGATCAACAAGGCCGCCGAGCAGCTCGGATGGAGCCCGGTATGGCATTTCGAAACCACCGTGGCGCGAACAGCCGCCTGGTACCGCGCAGTGAGTGCCAAACCCACTATGGCGCGGGCGGCCTGCATCGCCGATCTTGAAGTCTATCGCCAAGCGGCGAAGGACCGTCGCTCGGCTTGGGCGGAGTAACTTAATCATGACTCGTCTTGCAGTGGCACTGCCGGTGCGCAACGGACAGAACTATCTGGCTGAGGCTATCGAGAGCATTCTGGCGCAGGAGTTCGGCGATTTCGTCCTCGCCATCTCCGACAATTGTTCCACCGACGGCACTGGTGATATCATCGCCGACTACGCCCGGCGGGACAAGCGGGTGGAATCAAGCCGCACCAAACGCCTGTTGCCGATTGGCGCAAACATGAGCCGTTCCGTGACCCTTGCCCCGGCACCGTGGGTCAAGTTGTTCTGCCATGACGATTTGATGCGGGGCGATTGCCTGGCCCAGATCGATGCTGCAATTGCGCGCTGGGACGACGGCACAGTATCATTGATCGGCAACGGCGAATCGCACCTTTTGCCAAGTGGCGCCAGAAGCGCGGAGGTCATTGGTGCTGAGCCATACCGCATGGACGGCCGCGAGGCCGCGCGTCAGCACATGCTAGGCAGTCGGCGCTATACGATGCCCGCGGTCACCACGGCGACAGTGCGCAAGGCTAGTTTCGAAGCGATCGGTGGGTTCGATCAACGTTTCGAGCACTTCGACCATTTCTGCTGGTTGCGAATCATGGCGCATCACGACGTGGTCTTCCTGCCCGACACGCTGACTGTGACGCGCGTCCATGAGCAGCAGATAACCAACAGCTCGCGAATTTCGCTGGGCTGGATGAACGATTATCGGACCTTCATCCGTGAATACCTGGCTGAAAACGCTGCTCAGATCGGGCTTGGCCCACTTGGGCAATTACGAGCCCGCACGATACCGGTTAGCGTGGCCGCCAAGTCGCTGGTGATGGAGTTGCGCACCGGGCAACTCGGCAACTTTGCCAGGATGCTGAGGGGCGTCCCTGTGCCCTGGCTACCCGCCATGCCGCCTTTGCTGCTGCGGTCGTGGTGGGTTCTGCGTCGTCATGAGCAGAAGCTATTTGCACCTTCGGATGGCAGGAACGAGCAATGACAGAGTCGCTGGCGGGACTCGGCCGAATCCTTGTTACCGGTGGTAACGGATTTATCGGGCGCAGGCTGGTGGCGCGAATGCGCTCGGCTGGGGCCGATGTGGTCGTGCCGGCCCGAGCTGAACTTGACATGTTCGATCATCAGGCCGTCGAGGAAGCAATGGCTGCGGTGAAGCCCGATCTTGTCTATCATCTGGCGGCGACAGGACAGAGCGGACCCGCAGCCAAGGGCCCGGAAACCATCAACAGAACCATCGCAATGGCCGAGATTCTGGCCGAAACCATGCCTGCGGGAGGGCGATTGGTGCTCGCAGGATCGATGGCCGAATATGGAAAATCCGGTCGCGTCGCCGAAGGTGATCGCTGCACGCCGCGCACGGCGTACGGCTTAGGCAAATTGGGAGCCGGATTACGAGCCGCGATGATTGCGCGCGAACGCGGCTTTAGTGCGTGCAACGCCAGACTGTTCGGAGTCTATGGACCCGGCGATGTCGCAAGTCGCGTGTTTCCCTCGGTGCTGGCTGCTTGCCGAGCCGGGCAGCCGGTTGCGCTCAGTGATGGCCTGCAATCACGCGATTTCATTCATGTCGATGATGCTTGTGCCATCCTTGTCGCGATTGGACAGGCAGGCCAATGTCCCGAAACGGTTAACGTGGGCACTGGCGTTGCGGTACAGATACGCGCAGTGATTGAACGTATCGCCGACGCGCTTGGCGCGTCGCGCGACCTGTTGCGGTTTGGCACCCGGCAACGCTCGGTTCACGACGAAGATTGGATCGAAGCCGATATCGCCTTGATGGCGACGCTGACCGCAGTGCCGCCACAGCGACTGAATGCGCCGATCCAGCTCGAATTGCTGAGCGAGTGAACCTGCAACGGCCCCTATGACGTTCGAACGGCAAATTGCGCCGCGATGTCTTCCGCCAGGTGCTGCTCGTCCACCCCCTGCAGGGCCTTGATGAGCGCGCTGAGCCGCGCCTGATGGCTCGAGGTGAACAGCAAGCGGGCCTGTGGCACGCGGACTGAGGCCAGGGCATAGATTGCAGCGATCCGTGCGGTCAGCGGGTCGGCTTCGATCAGCCCGGCTGCCTGGTGCAATCCCTTTGCGAACAGGGGATCTTGCGCGGCGAGTGCCAGCCCGGTCTTGGCAATCGAATGGAGCCGCAGCGACCTGTTTTGCGGGGCTGACGCAGTTCCGGTCAGCCAGCCGGGACCGGGCGCGCACTGGGCGAGGCTATCCGGCGGAAAGCATTGATCCAGCTGCGAGTCCCAACACGCATAGCTGGCGTAGCCGCTGCTTCTGCCTTGCGCCAACCCAGCCAGATCGCCCAGCACCGCCGGAGTGACCTCTTGCGCGGAAATGTCGTGAAACAGCAGCGCGTCGATCCGGCCAAGCCTTTCCAGCGATAGGTCATGCGATCGGGCCATGGCGCGGACAGAGAAGTCATTGCCGACCGGCACTTCGATCCGGGCCGGGGGCAAGCTGGCCTCAGGTTCGCCCGGCGCTGAGACCAGCCGCTTGATCCGGCGGGCCCATGTCCGCAGCATGGGATGGCTGGGCCGGTGCGATCCCAGCTTGGTTGTCACGGCAACCTGAGGGTGCCCGGCGAGCGCCTTGCCGACCACTTGCTCGGCGGTTCCGAGGCCATAGGAGGGCGCCGTATCGACCGCGCCGATTCCGGCATCGAAGGCGCTTTTCACCTGCGCCACTGCCGCAGCTTCGCTGGCCCCGCCAGCAATCCGGGCGGTCCCCAGCACCAGGCGCGAGACAATCATTGGCGCTGAAGCCCTTGCAAATGCTCGGCCAGCCGGACCGACAGCGCCAGGGCGGTCAGTGTCGGATTGGCGAAGCTGCCTGAGGGAAAGGCGGCGGCGCCCAGCACATAGAGGTTCTCGGTCCCGAACACCTTGAGATCGGCATCGACCACGCCCTCGGCAGCACTCTCCGCCATCCGCGCCCCGCCCATCTGGTGATAGGCATCGTGGGCATCCTCAAGGAAGGCGGCGTCTTCGGCCAGGATGCGCGGATCGATCTCCAGCTCGCCCAGGTGCTCGCGCGCCAGGTAGTCGCGCACCGCTTCGCAGAACAGCCGGATCCCACGCATTTCCGCGGCTCCGTCGAGCGCCCAGTTGAGCACCAGCCGCTGCGGATCGGCGGGATCGAGCGTGATCCGGCTTGCCGGGCAGACCGCCTGTTCAATCTCGATCCCCAGGAATGCACTGTTGCCCAGCAAGGTAGGCCCGCGCCGCTTGACCAGATAGCGCCAGGCCAATGGCCCCAGCATTGCCAGGGTCCGGAACAAGCCGGGGCTGTCTGCGCCGCCGCGGCTGCGCCGGAAGAGACCCAACAGATCGCGCAGCAACTCGCGCGGGCCTAGCGGCGGGAGGATCATGGCGGCCACATTGGGCACCCCGGCCTCGCGCTGCAACTTGCTGGAAAGCCTGAGTTTGACCGTGAACTTGTGCCCCTTGTGGAACACTGCATCGCTGAGATTGCCCAGCCGCCGGTGGTCGATTCCGCGAATGGTCCCGCCTATCGCGTGGAGATGGTCGATAAACCACTGCCCCAGATGCGCCTTTCCCGCGATCCAGGATTCGGCCCGGCCGGCCAGCCGCAGCAATGTGGCGGTGAGTTCGAAAGTGCCGTTGGCGAGGACGATCTGGCCTGGTTCCAGGCGCCGGGTGGAACCATCGCTCCCCTCGACGAGCACTGCCGAGAACTGTCCGCCCTGCGCGGTCTCGAAGTCTGTTGCGGGGTGCCCGGTGAGCACCGCAAGTCCCGGCAAGTCCCTCAGCTCGCCCGCGAACAGCCGGGCAAAGTCGGGCTGCGGCAGCCAGGTGGCGATCGCCAGCTCGAGCCCGGGTTCAAGCGCCGGATCCACCCCGCTCGCCGCCCGGTGGACCGCTGCCCCATCTTGCAGGTCCGGCGGAATGCGCAGCAGGTCGAGCGCCTTGGCGCTGGCCCGGGCCAGCTCCTCGGGCGCAATCGGCCAGCCCGGTTTGCCTGCATAGGTCCCTGCCGCAAGGTCGTTGGCACCAAAGGCCATCAGCTGCCCGCCCCACAGCCGGGTGGTGCCGCCCAGCGCTTTCATTCGTCCGCCGAGCAAGCCGATATGGTCGCGGCCGGTCGATCCGGCCAGATTGGCCTTGCGGTAATCGAGCGGTGGGCTGGTCGGGCCGCCCTCGATCAAGGTGACTTGCAAACCGGCCCGCGCCAGCTGAACCGCCAGCGCGATCCCGACCGCGCCCGCGCCGATGATCGCAACGTCGGGCCTGTGCGCCTGCTCGGGAAGGCGGTCAAAACTATCGACAATCACAGCCCCAGCTCCGCCAGCAAGGCCGCAATGCCGGCGCGGTAATTGGCGAAGGAATAGCGCTGCGCCTCAGCCTGGGCGGCCACGCGCCAGCTATCCACCTTGGCGCGGTCCTCAATCGCGGACATCAACGCCTCATAGAGCCCATCGGTGGAGGGCGCATCGAGCATCAGCCCGGTCTTGTCGGTCGCGCCGTTGCCCGCCGCGCGGGTCTGGATCACCCCCATCCCGCTGGCCAGCGCCTCGATCAGCGAGAGCGCCGAGCCTTCGAAGTAGCTCGGAAAGACCAGCACATCGTGGGCGGCCATGATCGCCGGAATCTCTGCACGCGGCACCGTGGGGATCCACTTCACCCGCTCGGCATGCGGCGCAAAGGCAGTGCCCTGCACCCGCATCTGGCCAACCAGGGTCAGGCTGGCGGCGCTCGGTGGAATTCGCGTGAAAGCCTCGAGCAAGTGGTGCACCCCCTTGCGCGGGCTGATCTGGCCGATCATCAGGAAGCGCAGCGGCCTGGTTCGGTCAAGCGGCTGCGGTGCGGGCTGGTCCGCGAAGAGTGCCTCGTCAAAGCAATAGGGCAGGGTTCGGACCTTGCCCGCCACGTCCGGCCCGCCCCATTCGCGCACAGTCTGGGCGCAATAGTCGCTGCCGCACAGGATCGTGTCGGCCAGTTCGTATTCGCGCTGGTCGCGCTCGATCTGCTCCGCCGGGATCTGCCGGTCGGCCGGAATGAGCCAGCCCGGATGGCTTTGGGCGACCTGGTCCATCAGCCGGTTGTAAAGCCGGAAATCGCCAATTGTCCGGTCCAGGATCAGCGGCCGTCCCTTCGCTTTCCCGGCCGCAAAGGCGCTTTGCGAACTGCCATTGTAGCCCCACAGCGCGAAAGGCCCGCCCGAAGCAATCTCGCGGCCGATCTGGCGGGCAAAGGTGCGGTTGCCCCAGGCATCGAGCCGCCGCGCCGCGCCGCGCATCCCCAGCCGGGATACGATCCGTTCAAGCCACTCAGCAAGGCCCGCCGTGCGCACCTGCTGCGGGTCGAGGCCTTGATGGCGGAACCGCGAAAATTCGTGCCCCAACCTCCGCCCCAGCGGCCCTGGCAACCGTTCGAGCAGGTAGGGCAGGCTATCGGGCTTGTAGAAGATCGAGGTCGCGTACCATTCCAGCCGCTCCAGCTGCTGCAGGGCATAGGCAGTCTGCCAGCTGTGCTGCGTGCCTGGATGGAAAACTGCGACTTGCATTGCTTTGCTGCGGGCTTGCTAATGCCTGTTGGCCTGCCGCTCCACCGCAAATTCCGGACCGGAGCCACAAAAGCCGCTACAGAGCCAAATTGAACAAACTATTTTCCTACAGATAACCATATCGGTTATTTGGCTGGTTCCTGATTCGCGAGGAACCCCTGCAATGCCCACACCGATCCAGAACCCTGCCGGCTATGCCGTGACCCGCGCGGTCGCCTTTGCCGATGTCGATGGCACCCTGGCGCCCGTCGATGCCAACACCCCGCTGCCTGTCACGCTTGGCCGCACACCGACCACGCCGCTGGCCGGAACCGCCGCCGCAACTGCGGTTGTCGGACCCTACCAGCCCGCGCTGGGCCGCCCGGTCATGCTGGTCTTGACTGGTACCTGGACCGGCACGGTCCGGGTCATGCGCTCGGTCGATGGCGGCACCACCCGCCAGGCCCTGACCGTGGCCGGCAATGCCTGGGGCCAGTTCGGTGCCAATGCCTGCGAAGCCGTGTGGGAAGAAAGCGAAAGCGCCGCCGCCCTCTACCTCGATATCACGCTCGCCTCGGGCAGCGTCACTTACAGGATGGCGCAATGAGCACCGATATCATCGCCCGCGGCATGGCCGCAGCCCAGGCGCGTTCGCCGGGCACCCAGGCCCTGGTCCGCGCGGTGCGTGCCAATGGCCTTTTCCCGCAGCCAGCCTACCGCACGCCCGCAAACGATCTGGCGACGATAACGGTCCCCGTCGGCGGAGCCGCATCGACGATCAATGGCGTAGCGGCTTCGTCGGCCAACGTCTCAGTGACCAATACGGCCAGGATCACCTGGCTGTGCGGGACCGCCGACAAGGACGTCAACCAGACCTACTTTGCGCGCGGTGCCTGGTACGGTGCCAACCGCAGCCATGCTTACACCGCCTACGAATTCGTCCATACCGGCACCCAGTTCGAAGTGACGATGCTGTGCTCCACGTTGCAGGGAGGAACCAATTTTCGCGTGCTGGCGAACGGCCGGGTCGCCGGAACCGCCGCCGTGCCAGGTGAAGGCAACTGGCGTCAGATCAAGGTGACTTTTCCCGGATCAGCGACGCGCCGGATCCGGATCGAGGTCTGCGGCGGCCGCCACATGGGGCTCAATGTTGCCAATGCCAACGAAGTGTCCGGATCCGGTCGCAGCTATCCCCTGGCCACCCTGATCGGTGACAGCTTTCCCGAAGGCACCGGAGCGACCCAATGGGACGGTGAAGGCATTGCCACACTGCGAGCGCTGGGCCTCAATCCGGCCAATGCCTCGGTCGGCGGCACCGGCCTGCTCAATCCAGGTTCTGGCGGCCGGGTCAACTGGCAGAACGCCAACCGGCTGGCCGATCTGGCGCTCAACGGCTGGACCGACCAGATCACCGGAACGGTGCCGGTTCCCGCGCTTGGCGTGATCATGATGAGCATCAACGACGGCGGCCTGGCTTCGACCTTTTGGCCCGGCTCAAGCTCGCTCCAGGAGGGTGTCAACAAGGCGCTGTGGGTGCTGATCGACCATTGGACCGCGCAGTGTCCGGGCCGGCCGCTGGTGGTCTTCGGGCCGACCGGCACCTCATCCAACAGCCCCCCACTTGACCTGTTTCGCCTGCGCGATGCCGGACAGGAAGCCTGCTGGGGCGCAGCTTCGGCGAATGTCTGGTTCATCGACCGGCTGGGACCGGGGCCGGTGCTGCGCAGCGGGATCTTTTCGACCGCCACCGACCAAGCCTCGCTCTATACGCTTGGCACTTCGGTGACGCCAACCGACCCGACCCATCCCAACCCGGCCGGGCACGCGTTGGATGCGCTGTGGATGGCGCAGCAACTGCGCCGTCTGATCCTGACCGAGCTGGCCTGATCCACAGCCTTCCCCCCTTCCCGGAGTTCTATCCGCATGCCCGATTTCCTGTTTTCCGAAATTCCCCAACAGAACCTGCGCTCAGGCACGGACATCGTCCAGACCAGCGGCCGCGACGCGCTGGGCGCGGTGCCCTGGCGCTATGTCTGCGACGCGCTCGCCACCGCCGCGCTGATGACCGCCCATCCGCGCTTCGTCGCCAAATCAAGCAACAACCGCTATTGGCGGGCCGTGCCCGAAGGTGGCCGGATCCCGGTTGAAGTGGGCGGGGCCAAAGGTGACGGCGCCACCGACGACGGGCCGGCGATCCGAGCCACCCATGCCTATGTCGCGGCCATCGCCGGCAAGGGCGTCAGTTTTCTTTCGGCGCGCTATCGCTGTGAGCACATTCAGCCAGGCGAGGCTCCGGTCTGGGGCAGCCCGCCGATCCAGATCGTTACCCCCGATGGCGCCTGCCAGGATCATGATGGCGCGACTTTTGTCCGTCAGGCCGCCGGGCGCGGGATTTTCTATCACCCGCAAAACCAGACGCCGATCATTGAATTGGCTTTGGGTGCCGATGTGGTGGCCGGTTCGCGCGAGGTCACTTTGGCCAGCGGCGGCGGCACGCAGCTGGCCCCCGGTGACACGGTGATGTGGCAGCTGGGAGAGCTGCCTTACGACACGCCTGAAACGCTCAACTGGGCCTTGGCCACGGTCTTGGCGGTCAATGGCAATGTCGTGACGCTCGACAAACCGATGCCCGAAAGCCTCGCCCTGAGCAGTGTCACCGGATCGTGCAAACGGCTGCGCAAGCTGAGGCCGCTGCGCGATTGGAGCCTCAGCAACCTGACTCTGGAGGGTCCGGCCGAAGAAGGCATCGCGCTCTACAGTGCCGAGCGGGTCCGGATCAGCAATCTGGGCGGGCGTAACCTGGGGGCAGGTACCGTCACGGCCCAATACTGCGACGGCCTGACGATCGAGGATTGCTGGCAGGAGGGCAGCATGCTGACCCAGGCCAGCTATGGTGCGGCTTTCGCCTTTGCCGAAACGCGCAATACGCTGGTCTTGCGGCCCCGGGCGCGCGGCACAATGGCGCTGATCGCGGCCGAGGCAGGGGCCCATGTGACGGTGATCGGCGGCCTGTTCGAAAACACAGTTGTTAACGCACAGGGTCAGTCGCCGGGCAACCAGGTTGTGGTGGTCAATGCACTGGGCCGCTCCAGCCTGACGCTGCACGACCTGACGATCACTGGCTTTGGCGGATACCGGCTGATGGAAGTGAGCAACAGCGCGGCCGGTTATGACGGGCTGGCCCAGTTCAGCGGCACGCTGCGGCTCAATCACCCGACCGCCCCCTTTTCTATTCCGCTCAATGCCATCACCGGGCTGCTCGACATGACGATTGGCGGGGTCCACGAAGTCTACAATTTCGAGCGGCTGCGCCACTGGCGCAAGCGCTTCGTACTGCGCGACGGGGAGTACCGCGTGGTCTATGGCCCGGCCGGGCTGCTGGCCCGCGTCCGCGCCTATACCTCGCCAGGTGTGACCCTGGGTCCCAGTGGGCAGCTCCCCAATTTCTACCTGGGACGCCAAGGAAACAACGGCAACAATCTGGCCGCTGGCGGGCCGTTCAATCTTCAAGCCGGCAAGGACGTCAGCATCAAAACCTTTGCGGGTGATGTCGGCGGCGCGCAATGGACCTTGCGCAACCAGCCTTTGCAGATCCTGTGCGCGACCGCCGCCAATGGCGGGCTCAACACCGCGAACGAATTCGTCGAGTTCGAAGCCTGGTTCGCCGAGCAGAGCGAACTCGACGTGACGCTGAGCGAGGATTCGGTGCGCAGCGCCGGGGTTGAGACCGATCCGCTGGAGGCGGTGTTCCCGGCCTATGACCTGCCCGCGATTGCCGCCGGGGCCACGGCCAGCATCGTCCTGCCGATCCCCGACATGGTGCCCGGCGACTTCATCGATTCGGTTCGCTTCATCGGCGGGTTCGCGGGGCTCGAGCTGCGCGGCGCCGAACCGCAGACCGGCAGCATCAAGCTGCTGATCGCCAACCCGAGTGCCGCCGCGATCGACCGCGCGCCGACCGAGCTGGGAATTTCGTTCCACCACGAGGTGGCTGGCAAGTAAGTCCCCAGAATTTGGGCAACAATCCCGCTTCCCGCCGCGCCCGCATGCCGCTATGCCGTCAAGAATCGGCATCGGGCCGGTGAGGGAGCTAATCGGGCCAATGGCTTCACGCGGGACTCGGCGAGTTGCGCTGCTTTTCGCGCAGTTCTCCGCCTATCATATCGACCGCTGCCAGGCCGTCGCCCGCCGTCTGGAGGGCCGCGCCGAAGTGCTGGCGGTTGAAGTGGCAACCAGTTCGACGACCTATGCCTGGGAAGCTTCGGGCGAAGTTGCCGGTGCCCGAAAGGTCACGCTGTTCCCGGGCTCGAACTATGACACCCTGTCCTGGCCGCGGCGGCTGTGGCGGCAGCTTGCTGCACTGTGGCGCTGCGATACGGTGATGATCGGGATCGGTTACAACCAGGTCGATATCATCCTGTTGTCCTGGCTGCTTACCTTGTTGGGCGTGCGGGTTGTCCTGCTCAGCGAATCGAAGTTCGACGACAAGCCGCGCACGGTCTGGAAAGAACTCGCCAAGGCCCTGATCCTTTCCCCCTACAGCGCGGCGATTGTCGGCGGGCACCGCCACGTGGCCTATTTCCGCTTTCTGGGTTTCGGAAAGCGCCGGGTGATCCCCGGTTACGATACTGTCGGGCTGGAACGGATCCGCGCAATGGGCGGCGGCGTGCTGGCGCCGCAAGGCCCGGCCCACGGCGCCCGCGACTTCGTTTTTGTCGGGCGCTTCGTTGACAAGAAGAACCTGACCGAGCTGGTCGAAGGCTATGCGATCTATGCCAAAGCTGCCGGACCCAAAGCGCGGCGGCTGGTCCTGATCGGATCGGGCCGGGAAGAGGCCGCGATCAAGGCTTCGGCCGATACGCACGGCGTGACCGGACAGATCGATTTTCCAGGCTTTCTGGGCGCAAGCGAAGTGGCCGCGCGGCTGTCTGGCGCATTGGCGCTGGTCCTGCCCAGTGTTGAGGAACAATGGGGCCTGGTGGTCAACGAGGCGCTGGCTTTCGGGCTGCCGGTGATCGTTTCCCCGGCGGTGGGATCCGGCGATGCGCTGGTCCGCAACCTGCAGAACGGCTTCGTGATCGAGCTGGGCGCGCCCGAGGGGATCGCCGAAGCGATGCACGTGCTGGCTCAAGACGAGCAGCGCTGGCGGCGGATGGTCGAAGCCTCGCACCAGCGGGCCTGGCTGGGCGATACCGCACGGCTGGCCGATGCGGCCGAGGCGCTGTGCTTTCCCGGATCGGTCGCAGCCGAGCAAATGATTGCCCGGTTCCAGGCCAGTCTGGCTTGCCCTGCGCCCAAAGCATAGGCAAAGACGCCGCAACAACCATTTGAAGCGGTGCCGCCATGAATTCTCCCCTGCGTCCAACCCGTTATTCGACCAGGAAGCGCGTGCTGGTGACCGGCGGGGCCGGCTTCATCGGATCGCACCTGTGCGCACGGCTGCTTGAGGCGGGCGATCAGGTACTGTGTGTCGATAACTTCTTCACCGGCACCCGCGGCAATGTTGCAGCGCTGATGACGCATCCCGAATTCGAGCTGCTGCGCCACGACGTGACATTCCCGCTGTTCGTCGAAGTGGACGAGATCTACAATCTCGCCTGCCCGGCCTCGCCGGTGCACTACCAGTTCGACCCGGTCCAGACGACCAAGACCAGCGTGGTTGGCGCGGTCAACATGCTGGGGCTGGCCAAGCGGCTCAAGGTCCCGATCCTCCAGGCCTCGACCAGCGAGGTTTATGGCGACCCGGCGGTCCACCCCCAGACCGAGGACTATTGGGGCAACGTCAACCCGATCGGCCCGCGCAGCTGCTATGACGAAGGCAAGCGCTGCGCCGAAACGCTGTTTTTCGACTATCACCGGCAAAGCCAGGTCGGAATCAAGGTCGCGCGGATCTTCAACACCTATGGCCCGCACATGCACCCCAACGACGGGCGGGTGGTCTCCAACTTCATCGTCCAGGCGCTGCAAGGCCAGGACATCACGATCTATGGCGACGGGCAGCAGACCCGCTCGTTCTGCTATGTCGATGATCTGGTGCGCGGGCTGATGGCGCTGATGGCATCACCGGCGCAAGTGACCGGACCGATCAACCTGGGCAATCCGGGCGAGTTCACCATGCTCGAGCTGGCCCAGGCGGTGATCGAGCTGACCGGCAGCGCGTCCAAGCTGGTCTTCATGCCGCTGCCGCAAGACGATCCGCGCCAGCGCCAGCCCGACATCACCCGCGCGCGCGAACAGCTCGGCTGGGATGTCAGCGTGCCGCTGCGCGACGGGCTGGTGAAGACGATCGACTATTTCCGCGGGCTTCTGGCCGCAGCCTAGGCCGCTTCGCCGAAATCGACATCGCTGATATGGCCGGGGCGCTGGGCGCTTTCGGGCGGGGGGCAGTGGTAGTCCCCAAATATCGCGGTCAGATAGGCGTCGCATTCAGCCGGAACCGGCAGATGCGCATCGCCGAACGGCACCACCATCGGCGGAACCAGCGCAGACCGGGCGATCCTGGTGCTGCGCCAGAACCGGATGCCATACATGTGGAACGAAACGCAGCTCTCACTCTTGGCTGCCATCGGCAAGCGATAGGCCCACTCGCTGATCGCAATCAGCACCTTCAGGGGCACCAGCGGTCGAACCGTCAGCGCTGCAAGGCGCAGGCCGCGGAACAGCGGCCTGGTGGCGTTCAACGCGGCCTCGCGGCTGAACGAGAGGATAAACAGGTTGCAGACCAACAGGACCGCATATTGCAGCCAGCGCCACGGCGCGGCGCGGGGCAAGGGGTCGAACGGGAAGATGTCGATGAAGATGCCCTGATGAAACCCCGGCCCGAGCGCAGTCTTCTCGACAACCCGAGTGCCGTCGATCCGCAGCTTGGCAAAGGCAAATGGATAGCCCGGCGCGGTGTGCCAGTTCTGCAGCGTGACGCCTTCAAGCGGCTCGCGCGCCAGCGCCGCGGCCAGCTTGTCATAGTCCTCGCGCAGCAAGCCAATGTCGATGTCATCGTCCCAGGCGATCATGCCCTGATCGCGCCAGGCCCCCAAAGCCGAACCGGCGACCAAAAACGGCTGGAGCCCGCGGGCACGGCAGTATTCGACCAGCCGGACCGCCAGGTCCTGCTGCGCAGCCTGCAGGCGCCGCAGCTTGTCGCTGGGCCGACCGTCAACAAAGTCTACCACGGCCGCGCCACGATCCGCGCGACATGCGCGTCATCGCTGCGGTACTTGGCCATGCCGCGGCCTTGCACCTGCCAGGCCACTTGCAGGCCGCTGTCGGCCAGCCGCGCGGCGTAGGCGGCGGGATCGACATAGCGGCGGTAATGCGCGCCGGTTTCGCGAGTGCCATCGGAATCGTGGATCGTGCGGAATTCGGCCGCAAGGGTGCCGCCGCGCTGGGCCAGCAAGCGGCCGACCCGGCCCAGGATCTCGGCTTCGGCGGCTTGGTCAATCGCGTGGAAGAAGAACCGCGAATAGACCAGCAGCGGCCCTTCAAACGCGTCGGCCAGCGCCTCGATTGCGCCGCTTTCAGCGCATCCGGACTGGAACAAGGCCTTGGCGGGCGCGCTGCGCGGCATGGCGTCCAGCCGCGCGGTGCAGGCGGCGATGGCCTGTTCGGACCGGTCGAGCCCGCCAATCGCGTGACCAAGCTGGGCAAAGAACACGCTGTCGCGCCCGTTGCCGCAACCGATGTCGAGAATTGCAGCCACTGGCTCCACCGCTCCGCTGGCCAGTTCGCCGGCCACGAACAGCGCGAACTGCGACGGCAGTTCGGGCACCCCGCCCGAGCGGTAGTACCCGTTCCAGTACGAGCTCTGGTCGAGCGAATTCTGCCCAATTGTTTCCTGATCGTCCACGAACCCGCCTGCAACCCGATTTCGCCGCGCCACACCCAAACGAGTGTGACAATGACGTGACCCCTCCATTGGACCCTGCGCGCGCGGCGAGCAAGAGACGGGGAGTGGCAAGATACGATTTATTGCAAATTGTCTGGCCGTCCGGCGCCTTGTGCAGCCTTGCCTTGCCCCCGGCCGCCTGCCAGAAGGGCGCCTGTCCCAACCGGGTCAGGAAAGGTCGTCCAAGTGTACCTGGTCGCGCTGGTCGCATCGCTGATGATTTTCTGCGGGGTTATCGCAGCCTATCTGCGCAGCGGCTATCTCAGCTTGTTCCACCCGTTCACGATCTACGCCCTGTTCCACGGCCTGGTTTTTGTGATCCGGCCGTTTTTCTCATACTGGCTGGAATACGAGGCGATCTACCGCGTCTATCAGTTCACTCCGTCACTGTCAGACAAGATCACCGTTATCCTCGCCGCCAATCTCGGCTTTCTGAGCTTTGCATTCTTCTGCTTCCGGCATGGCGCCGTCGCCATGCAGTTTCGCCGGGATCCCATGCTGATCGACGAGCGCAACCGGTTGGCTCGATTCTTCCCCTGGGTGCTGATCATATGCGGTCCGGTGGCGGCCTGGTCGCTTGTTTCGCTTTACCAGGCCGCTTCCAGTTTCGACATCATGCGCGACATGGGGCGTGATGCGGCCAGCGGAGTGCTCTACAACACCAGCGGTACCGGCTATTTTGCCGAGGCGCAGTTGATGCTGATTCCGCTGACCGCCCTTTGCGCCTGGTTGTTCCGGTTTCGGCTGGTTGCGCTTTTGCCTTTACTCACGTTCGTTGTCTTTCGCGCTGCGACCGGGGGCCGGGGACCGTTTATCGCTGCGGTCTTTGCTGCCGGGCTGCTCTATCTCTATGAGCAGCGGCAGCGGTTCCCTACGCTGCGCGTCGGGATCGGCTTGGCTGCGGGGCTGGCGATGTTTGCCACGATCGGCGCCGACCGCGGCCAAGGCGTGCGTGCCTTTTTCGGCGAACAGACTGATATTCGCATGCAGAGCGATTACAACTTGCGCTTCCTTGAGGGCATGGATTTCGCCAATCTCGAATTCTTTGAATACATTGTCTACGTCGTGCCGCAGCGCAGCCAAACCTATGGTTATTTCAACGATGTGCTCCAGGTCTTTACCGAACCAGTCCCGCGCGTTCTATGGAAGAACAAACCGTTCGGCCCTCCGTTCGAGCGTTTCTCGATGTTCGACTATGGTTTTCCGGTTGGCTACACCCGGTCGCTGCCGGGCAATGGCTGGTATGCCTTGGGCTGGCTTGGGGTTTTGATCACCTGCGGCGTCTGGGGCTATGTGCTTGGTTTGATTTACCGCCGTTTCGTTGAAGGGCCGCAAAGCACCTACCAGGTGGCCGCCTATATGGTCTTCTTGCCGATCCTGATCGTGGCCTATCGCGATGGCACGATTGTGACGATCTTTCGATTGGGGATATTCTCAGCCGCACCGATCCTGCTGTGGATCTTGCTGGCGCGTTTTTTCAATGTGCCGCTGGCAAAAGATATCCGGGCGATGCTGGCGCGCAAGCAGCGACGCGCGGCGATGCTCGGCGCAGGAACTGCCAGCACAGCGTCAGCTGTGGAACATCGCCCAGGAGAAGCCGACCCCTATCGGCACTTGCCCCCGGCGGTCCGGCGGCGGCGCATGGCCTTGC